>Ga0116231_10004387_pt1 | contig 28587 bp, 18 predicted proteins | sample S1TSphgellanicum_2_FD_89695 | JGI IMG/M metagenome (GOLD analysis project Ga0116231, IMG submission 89695) | Host-associated microbial communities from peat moss isolated from Minnesota, USA - S1T2_Fd - Sphagnum magellanicum MG | ecosystem: Host-associated > Plants > Peat moss > Unclassified...
AACTAGATGTCATGTATGAGGCCATGCATACGGGCATGAAGTTGTTATGACATGTAATGTCGTGACGTATGGTGTTATAAAGGTGTAAATCCATAGTAAACTTTACTAAACAAAAAGACTAAAACCAGTTAAAAGCAGAAACTAATCAACTAAAAAGATATGCACGCACATATATATACAATGCATAAAAGGAAGCTGAAATGAAATTCTCATGTATCCCCCCTAAGACGTAAGCTGAGAAAAATGTGGCATGGTCTGAATAGAAGTCAAGGTGCTACAAAAGAACATGATGAACAGTACCAAATGTTGACAAGAATTTGAGTGAGCTTTGGCTTGAGGTAGAAAAAATGGTATCCACCATTGTAATTATCGCAAAGCAACATTTGATCAACATCGTTTGTCTTCTGACATACCTGACATGGATAGTCAAATGGAGGAATCCAAGTTGATGTGATGATGGTAGGATCCAAGGTCAGTAGGTGGCAGGGCACATAATTTTTGGAATGATCCCGAATTGTGCATTCGTGAGCTCCTTGCAACTCCAACACACCTAAAGGCATGATTGCCTTAATCCTCGAGATAGTGCGACCGGAAGAAGTGTCCAAAATATCATTGGGTTACCGTTAGAGATACACAAAATCACCAACATCAAATTGTCTCACTTTAATTTTGTAACTGCCACTTCATGTGTGTGCATACCGTAAGGTGTTTCGATGCTATGTGATGGACAAGTTCTCCATGGCCATGGGCATAACCTTCCTGAATAAAGCACCCCTCTTTGCGATGACCCTAGCCCAAGTGGCTAGGGAGTTCAAGTCCATAACCTAGTCCATTTGAATAACAATGGAAGAGGATGGAATGGGATGTCTCCTAAAAAGTAGAAAGTAAGGAGAAAAATGAGACAAAGCGGTGTGTTTGGACATCCTGTAACTCATGGCAATGTAAGGTAGGGCTAGGTCCCAATCCTCTTTGTTCCCAGTGAGGTAAATCTTTCGAAGTCCCTTCTTCCATGTTTGAACCATCTTTTTTGCAAGGCCATCAACTTGGGGATGATCCCTTGAAGTCTGGCAATGGTTAATGAGAGCATGATCAAGTACGTCTTGGAATTTTCTTCTGAATTCTAATCCTTGATTAGTAAAGCATTCAGCACAAGCCCTAAACCTCTTAGGACCTGTTGTAAGAAAACCTGGCTGGTGCTGTGTGATGACTTGTCTAGCAACGCAACAAGTTCCACCCACTTTGAAAATTGTTCAATCATAATCATGATGTAAACATTACCCTTGGAGGTCTATGGTAACTCTCCAGCTAAATCACATGACCAGCAATAGAATATGCCTTGAATAGGGAGTGGAGAAAGCGTGAGTTGTCGAATGGAAAAAGAAGTTTTCACTTTATCACATTATTCACACCTAGCAATGACATCTCGGATTTGAGCATACATACCTTTCCAATGGTAATGAGGAGCAAAAAGGCTATAAATGTGCTTAATTCCAAAGTGTCTAAGCTCCGAATGTACCTTTTGAATAAGACCAAGCCATTCATGTGGTGGAGGAACCACTTTGTCGCCTTGTGGTAAACATTGGACAGGGTGATTGTCCCTCCATGAATAGCATTTGGATTGTTGTTGTATCCAATCCTGATGACTTGATGTAACTTGGGGAGGGTATTCCCCATGTTGAAGAAACCTTAGAGTGTCCAAGTCCTCCCATATATCCACAATGGGATGTTCAACTAGGTTACATTGGAGTAGTGCAAAATAACTAGATGCATAAAATACATGTATTGTTGGAATCTGGTCAAAATCTTGCCTAATTTCTAAGAAATCTTCAGAGGTATTGAGGGGTCTCCGCAACATGGTATCCATGTTCTAATGTGTAATACCAAGTCAGTTCATACTCCTGAAGTATAAGTGCCCAATGAGCTAACTTACCAGTAAGCTTATCATTGGTCATTAACCACTTGATAGGCTAGTGGTTGGTATACAAAGTGAACTTGGCGCCATAAAGATAGGGCTTGAAATGTATGACGGCCCATACACTCTCCCTCGTACGAAAAATAGTTGCTCTTAGCCTTGTTATTATTTCGAAATGCATAGGCGATAACATATTCCTTGCTTTCCTCATCAAGTTGGTCAAGAATAGCACCAATACCAAGTGCACTCCAATCAATGTGTAGAATGAAAACCTTGTTGAAATCAAGTCTTTTCATAATGGGGAACTTTGAAAGCTTTTCCTTGAGTGTGTTGAAAGCTTCTTGAGCTTCTTCACTCCATGTCCAATCAACATCCTTCTTTAACAATGCATAGAGAAGATGAACAATAATACTAAAATCTTGGACATAAATCTTGTAATAATTATATAGTCCAATGAAGCTCTTCAAAGTGTAAACATCAGCAGGATTGGGCATCTCCAAAATGGCTACTACTTTAGCCCAATGAGCCATAATGCCATTTGGTAAAATTATGTGTCTAAGGTAGACTACTAAGGTGACAGCAAACTCACACTTTTTAGGATGGATCTTCATATTAACTTCATGGAGCCTCTTAAATAACTCCTCAGGATGAGCTAAGTGCTACAGGAGTCCCTTGCTATGCACTAGGATGTCATCTATGTAGCATTTTAAAAAATCTACCCTTTTGAAAACCTGGTCCATGATTCACTAAAAGAAGACAAGTGCATTTTTTAATCCAAAAGCCATCACAAGCCATTCCAACAACTTATTTCTTCCATGGAATGCTATTTTTTTGCGATCTTTCCCAAGGAGCACAATTTGGTTGAAGCTTTGCCTTAGATCCAGAATTGTGAAGATGTTTGAGTCTCCAATGCTATTAAACAGTTCTTCAAGGATGGGCATGGGGTACCTGTCCTGAGGTGTAACCAGGTTCAAAGGCTTATAATCCCGCACATCCTTTTTTCAGTCCATAATCTAGTTGAATCCTTTTTTGTTGGCATTACTATAACGGCTCCAAAATCAGAACTTGATGGCTGAATGAGACCCACCTCATGGAGTTTTTTGCATCTTTCATCTACCAATTCTCACTCATGTTTGCTCAACCTATGCCTCCTCTAATAAATGGGTGTCTCATCTATAAGGTCTATAGATAATTGCATGGTCTTACACCTACCTAAATCTTTCATTGAGAATGCGAACACATTCTCATATTTAATTAACAAGTCTATGACCTAGTCTTTCTCCTTCTTGGTGAGCTAATTCCCCATAACAAAAAGGTAGTTGGAAACACATGGAATGGAATTAGAAATTGTGTTTGAAGAACCTGGTGTATTAGGTTTTCCACTATCCAATTGCGCAGATTCGTAGAAGGTTGTAATTGTTTCTCCAGAAGCTAATGTACCTCCAAATGTATCAGAAATAACTTGAGTCAAATAACATGGTACCTCCTCCCCCCCAACACTAAAAGTGAAATGTAGAATGTTAAAAATAGGCAAGTGTATTTAGTTGGGGTGCCATGTAGTTGCATTGCCGGAACTGCAAATTGATTGAATTAGTGTTAGTGTTGTGTACATGTAAAAGAGTACATAGGTTACTAACAACCATGTAAGGGAATTCAAGTCCATGCCTCTCCCTAGTAGAGTGTTACACTCCAATCTAGTAACTTGGTGTGATTAGTAGTGTTAGTTTGGAACCCCATAGCCCTTTTCTCTTTATTTTGGGCTTGGTTCATCCCAAGTGGTTGAAGCATGACGATACACCAGGCCTGGTCCATCTCCTTGTAAGGTGTGTGTCCCTGGGAGGGAGACAAAGGTGGGCAAAGCACCTCTTGGTTTTCCTATTATGTTTGCAGGAAATCAAGGAGATTTTTTTTGCCTCATAATTGGTTAGTAGAAGTTCTGATCATCCAATATGTGAGAAACTTGTAGGTTGGGGTCTCTGATGGTGTGTCTTAAAGCCAATTACAAAATTAAGAGTGGTGCAAGGTTGGTCCACCAATTGCGTAGCCGGTGTGCATAAGAATCGCATTGTGCCACATCAAGTAAGAACGGCTGTCCAAGGTAATGTTTGACTAGCACCTAAATTAGGTAATGTTCCTAAACTTTTTCACTTTGGTCAAGTTGAAAAGGGGTGTTTTCCTTGCATAACCAAGTGTAGGAGAAATGGATTGAACCCAAGTGATGAATCGTACCATGTCCGTGAAAAGACCGGACCTTGTATTACTCAAGCCTTTTCCAAATCCAACTGTTGGAAATCCTTGACACTCCTAACCTAAAATGATGAGGTCCACGGGGCCAAGTAGTTCCATATGCTTCTTCTGAATTAGTTGTATGTCAGAGGGTAAGAAAATGAAACTGGCCTTCCATGTGGTGGTTGTAAACTATTGTGGAAATCTGGGTATGAGCTCCATCATTTTCGGTGCCACCACTTGCCTTATAATAAGATCAATGTCTACGTAGAAATACCTCCAAACCACCATCCCTGACTATAGTAAGGCTTCGAGACCTGTACCAATACCACCAAAGAGCTCTAATGATGTAATCCCTTTTTTAGGCAATGTCCAAGTGATTAACTTACGAAATATTGGCTTAATTAGTTCACCATGGCTCTCTATGTCCTCAAAATTAAATAGAGCTTTGACCAAAGGTTCGTGGGTTACTTTGAACCTCTGTAAAACCTCTGGTCCATGTTGAATGTCAATAGGAACCACCTTCAAGCTTTCAGTAGCTTGGGCATAAGCTGTCTCCTCTTCATCTCCTTCTATCCACTCATGGTTAGCTTGTTGGATGTAGAAATAGTGTGTCCTTCCTTGAACATACAATGGTGAGCCATAAGACTATGGTTCCCATATAAATCAAGGGGTATGTATCCCAGGTGGTGGCCATTAGTCTCCCAATCTAATTAGTAGTACGCATGCTCAATTCAATTGTCAATTGTGAAACTTGGTGGAAATAGGGCCTTTTGCCCAATGAGCACATCGTAACTAGTGGCATTGGTGACTAAACATCTGACATGTAGGCAAAGCTCATAATTTGTACTTTTATTGAAGTTAATTGCAATCAAATCCAAGTTCCCCCCAAGTACCTCCTCTACGCTCCCATTGGCAGTATAAATTTGCCACATAGATTTCCATAGTTTGGAATCAAACATGCCCACTTCTTGGCGAATTAAACTCCAAGAATCACTAGTTGGGCATCTATATCAAGAAATACCACTCTCAGTGTATGTCCTTCCACTTGGATTATTGACTCAATATTGCCAACAATGGCAACTCCGGTGGCAATGGAAGTTCTTTCATTAGGCACCACCTTCGGAAATGAATGAGAGACTTTGTGGAGAGAATGGCTATTCACAACACCTTTGCTGAGTAACAAATTTATAAGTGAGGTGTTTTTAGTTCCCTTCTAATATGTGAATGTAGAATAAAAAATAGGAGGGCCCATTAGTTTAGCCATGCTAGAACTAGTGACTAGATTACGAACACCATCTACAACACGTGAGCCAATTAAATGTTTCTTCAAGGTGTTGGATGGGACCCCTGTAGCATGTGGATTGGTAGAAGACCTAATGTAGTATTCAGGGTATCCTTTAGTACTACAATTATGTCCCTGGTGCTTAGCTTTAAATCTTGAAAACTAAACAACGGTGTACTTACAAACTTTTGCACCATTTCACACATTTGAAGTTGGCACTCCATAAGTTAATCAATGGAAAATTGTGTGTTTTCTTAATGTACATGTACTCCTGGGACACAAGAATTTGATGCCCTAACAAATTATGGTGAAATAATCTCCTCCCCCTTCGCCAACAAGGTGCGTTCTTCTTCTATGCTAAGAAGACAAAAATATTATGGCATGATTGTTCGAGCTCCTCTAGCCCTAGTAATAGGACTTGAACTAAATGCAAGTCCATCAATTGAATTACCTGCCTAGTGGTAGAGACTCTGGGTGCCACAATAGCCTTTTGTGCCGCGAAATAAGAAGGATAAAAAAAAGTGGCAAATTCTGGTGTGAGACTAAAATCGTGTGCATTGGAAAGAACATATTCCCCAACCATGTGTGAAAGGCCATAGAATGACCTAGGAGGTCCCTCCCATGATCCTAAACCCTGTACAAGTTGGGCATGACTAGCTAGTTGGGAAGACGTGCTTTTTAAATTAGTAAGTTGAACCTTCAATGATTCGAGTTCATTTTACAAAGTTTGAATTTGAGCCGCATGGGCTTGAAGCACCCCGCTCTTGTTAGCATGGTGCTCCTTCTTTTTAGCATTCTTACTAGAATTACCTTTGGTGGGGAAAATTTGAGTGGAAAGCTAAAGTGCCTTAACGTTTGGTTGAGGGGCAGGGGAAGATACTCGCAGATTTTGTCATGGTAATCGAAGTTATTTCTATTCCGGGAACTTAACGAAACAAATAGGTTCTTGATGTCCTTCTTTCCCACAATAGTCACAAAAGAGATCCTTAGAAGGAATGTTGCACTCATTAGCTTTATGGGCAGGATTATCACAGTAGTTGCAAGAAGGTAGGATGGGTGTAGCCGAGTGCACTACTTTAGCCCTTAAAGAAAAATGTGATGATCTGGTTGGTGCAGCTAGTAAAGGCTGAGGCCTTGAACGTGATGGAGGCCTCATAGTATTGGCCTCATAGTGTGCATGAGCTAATTCTAGTTTTTCAGAAATGTTATGCACATCTAGAAAAGTGTACGAGTCTCCAAATTCTACAAAAACCTGCACATGGAGTGTCAAAATACTTTCTAATGAACGAAGATATCGATGGGTAGCTTCCAAGTCTATGATGCTCTAAGTATCCTCTTTAAGCTTGAAAAACCTCCTCTATAACATCTTGAAGGTTTCATCCTTCTACCGAAAAAAAGTGGTGAGTTGTCGAATTTTTTCAGAATTTTTGACCAAAAATTCCAGCTCAAAAACTCGAAAGAATTCCCCCACTGGATCACCAAAAGCTAGTGCATTGATGGTGGGAAGAATGTTTTGTGGTAGTAGTAATGAGTTGTTGAGGAGAAAGGTTTACTGAAGTAGGTACCAAATTTGGATTATTGGGCACAGTCCCATGATGTGTAATGGCAGTTTGCAAGGCGGTGGTGATGGCTGTGGCATAAGCTAGATTGGGGATCTGAGTGATGCCCAAAATCCTTAAAGAATTTTGCTCTTAAACATCCAATGTTTCATAAAGTAAAAAAATATTTTTGAAGGATGGAGTGGATATAAGTTAATGCCAAATAAAAAAGAATAGTTCCCTAAAAAAATACCGAATAATTAATGCACATAAGAGGCCACTTGTTTAAATGTGAATGCCTCGGTGTAATTAACACCATACTTGAGCTCCAATTCACGAACGACAGTTGAAAAAGTTACCTTGAACTCCCTCAAAGAAATAGTACCTGGCCTTCCATTGAACTTCTCAATTCTCCCAGAAGAACTACTGACCTCCATGGTGTATATGGGTGTAAAAATAATGGCTTGCAATGGAATATACGGTGATGGTGTGAAAGCAAGTGCGGTAACATGCGTACCCCACTCATTAACCCTTCCAAATGGACTTTGATGTATCGTTGATGTAATGTAACCTAAACCTAAATTCTTGGTAGGAGTTCTACTAGACGACGGTGGCGTTATAGACACTTGATGGTATTGTCGTGAAGATCATGAACTCAAAGAAATCAGCTCAAATGATTATGTGTTATTTCATAGCTTTGGCTTTGGTTCTAGCTCAACAGTAATGCATTCATCATCTAAGGACATGGTGTTGTCCCATGCCCCAAAATTTTTGTAGCAATATAAAACACTAGTTATAACATTCTTACACAACCATGCAATTAAATACAACTATAATGGAAATTGAAATATGAAGTGCTTAAAACAACATACCTTAAGCAACTTTCAATTTTTGTAAACACTAGTGCTAAATGACGAAGGAGAGGAAAAAAAATTATATATTTATGTATTAATAAAATTACATAAGTGTATGTATGAATATAAAAATAACATAAATATATGTATTAATATTAGATACATAGATGTATGTATTAATACAAAAGTATGTAGATGTACGTATTAATTTTTATTTTATTTTTTAAAAATAAATAATTTAAATTTTTTATAAAAAAATGTTAGTGGATGGATGTCTATGGACGGCGACAAACGTCGGACGGACATCAATTGTGACGGATGTCGAACGGACGGATGTCAGAAGCCACGACACTGTAGAACGCCCGTGAACTCCATAACGATGGCAAATAACGACACAATGTTGAAGGCCATGACCCTACAAAACACCCGTAAGCTCTGCGGCAATGGCGAACAACGACGTGACATCAAAGGCCACGATGCTGCAGAGCGCCCGTGAGCTCCACAGTGATGGCAAATGCGACGACCACGACATTGTGAGGCAACTATGAACTCCAAACAATGGTGGGTGGCAATGTGATGGACGTCGTCCTGCACCTCGCTCGGAAGTTCTGCAATGATGGCAAGTGGCAATGTGATGGACACCAATCTGCAGATTACCTAGGAGCTCTGTAGCAATGGCATGCAGAAGCAAAATATTTATTTATTTATTTATTTCTTCTTCTTACTTGACACTACACTTGGCTCTGGTAGCTTCAAGAGTCTTCGAGGCTTCTTCCGCCTCCTCCTATGTCTCTATGCGAAAGAGAGAGGGAGTTATTTTCTCTTCTTGTGTTGTAGCACGCACGCACGCACAACGTTCAGGTGAGGATTTTGGGTGATGGTACCTAAGAGCTTACTACAACGGTGACGGACAGGTTGCAAGAAGAGCTTGGGGTCATGGCCACTTCCTTTGCCCATGTTGGAGCCATGGCAGGAGGAGGAGGAGGAGTTGGGGTTACTACTAAAGCTGCTCTTGTTGTGGAAGAGAAGATGGCACTTATGTTGTTGCTAGTTCTCTTTCTTTTTTTATGCTTATATTATAGCCACAATAGGAGCACATGAAAGGAGAAGTAACAACAACAATAGTAACAACACCACCACCAACAACAACACCAGCAGCAAAAAAAACACAAGAAACTAAAAAAAATTAAGAAAAATCTGCCGCTTTCAACATTAAGTGACAAGTAGTTTTTCTAGAATTAAATTGCAAAGAAGGATAGAAAATGTAGTGTATGTAAATGGTGGTTGCGTAATAATCGTCGTGAGCATCTAGAAATCCAATCTAACTATGGAGAAAACTCTTCCTGACAAAGGAATTTTAAAAAAACTAACAAGAGAAGGGAAGAGCTTGGCCTTTTATATAGTCATCAACAAGCTAAAACCTTAAACAAGCCATAATCCTAAAACACCTAACAGTGTACAGTAACCTAAAAACATACATTAACCTTAAAAGGCATGATTAGCATGCCCGTAACTAGTCGTCATGTATGAGGCCATGCATACGGGCATAACAAGAAATCTCAAGAGCGGCCTAGAACCTTTTCAATGTGTGTATGTTGGGTTGATCTGTAAATGAATGTTATTGACCTGCATATCATGAAAGAGCACTTTGATTATTGGGAACTTAGAAGAACAACCATAATCCATTGAATTTTACAAAATGGACCATGTAAAGGAGGGGTTATGGTTTTTTGTAAAACTTATGAAGTAGTCACAGGGGAGTTGATGTGTGTTGTTTTCTTGCTTTTATGTGTGGCCAATTTGAGGGATGGTGTCAGGAGCACTAAATTATGCAATTTGTTTGGGCTCAGGATCTATGTTAAAAATATAATCTGGGACTTGGGTTCTTGTGGAAGCTTGATGTGGTTCCTAGTTCATATGGTCTGAAGACATTGAGAAGGAGTGGGAAGGCCAGTGGGTTCAAGAGAGAGAGATCAAAGTGATATGACCCCTTGGAGACCTCAAGCTTCTCTTTGTTGAAGAAGGCAGGAAGTTAGGTGGTTATAGGATTTGAGTTAAGTGGCCATAGGCTCATGCCAGTGGGTAATTCTAAGAATGTATCTACTATTCAATATATGTGTTCTATGTTTGGATGATTATGTGACCTAGTTCAACGGGTCCAAAGAGTTTGTGTGACAATCATCTTATAGAATTGCAAAATTGAAAGAAAACAAAACAATGAAAGCCTTATTTTTTAATACTAATTATTGATAACATTTAATTATGATTTTGCAACCTTCTTCCTTCGCTTTTTATTCTTTAGTGTGAAATTTGAATGTGCATAAAAGTAACAATTATTTATCCATTGTTATGTGCTAATTGAACTTGAAATTGTAGAATTAAACATTTATTTTATTCAATTACATAAATTGCAATAAAGTTTCATTGGTTATTGTTATTTTTTCTTATCACAATTCCATCACTCTTTTAGTTTGTTTACAAGTTCAAATATGTTTTCTTCCAAGAACCATGTTGTGAGTGGTTATCTTGTCATTCCTACTTGTGATGTAACTTTTTCATTTCATGATCTTGTTTCATGTTCTCCTCCTTTGTTTTTTCATTGTAGTTCTGATCTTTCAAATCTAAATGAAAATGAAGATGTCGTTATGTCCTTGTGTGGGTCTTCCCAAACCCTTAAAAAGAATTTGCCCATACCATTGAAAGTAAAAAAATGAAACTATGATGTCACAGAACAATTCCAAGACAAATGGATAATAAAAATCCTATGGGTTGAGTTATATATAAGGAAAGATGGAAGCTTGTGCATTGTCAAGTGTAGGATTTATATTGAAGTAAAAGGGATGAACAAATTATTTGCTTGTAAATGGGATTTGTTTTGTAAATATGCAAGTTTTGAAAAGGATAATAAAAATATGGGGTTTTATATGAAAAGAAAGAACCCATATTGTTCCAAAGTGTGTAAGCATGCCAAGAATTAAAAAAACATTTACTTCCCATAATAATTAGTGCACAATTGGTGCTTAAGGTGGCTAGAGAGAAAGCAAAAAACATTGTTCAATTTGTGATTTTCTTTCATTTGTTGCAACAAAGGTTGTTCATTGTTGGAAAATGAATGATAATTGTAATTGTTATATGAATTTTTAGTAATGCCAAAAAATAACAAAACTTTTTAAATGACAATTCATGTTGAACCCTAGCAAAATTCAAGCACCAAACGATGTTCATGAACAGAATTAAGGCAACATTTCAAGCTACATACTACATTGCTTTTAATTACAATGAAGTTTTATAATTGACAACTAATCATGTTTCTGGTATTATGTGGTGGAAAATTGGGTAAAGGTTCCCATTTCCATTTCTTTGGATTAGGTGGTTACAAGGATTATTACAAAATGTGGGTGCAATTCACTAGTTTTAGTTCACTAGGCTAGTGAATTCATTATTTCCCCATTAAATCATGTTCACTATGACTAATGAATTCACTCAACATGAAATAAAATCACTTGTCATACAAGGACACCTTTTGTTGTAGTGAAGTTAAAGAGTAATAACCTAGTTAAGGTGATTATGAAGGCATTGCTAATAGGTGGTGACTTGCCATGAAACTAAATTGCCCAAAAAGTCATTTGTTTTGGGGTAGATGGCATTAATGTTTCTCAAGGCACAAAAAGTGGTGTTACAAAACAAATTCATGCAAATATGGATCTAATTGTTTTAAGATCCTTTGTGTTGCCCATCACACCAATTTGATGATGCAAACCTTATCAAGTTTGGATTTGGTCATCACTTTGAAAATTTGTTACAAACCTTATGTAACTATTTGTACATTCATTTAAAAGACATCTAAAATTTACAAAACTTGTTGAAGTTTTGGAAACAAAGGGGATCAAGATTCTCCAAACTGTGAAACAAAGTGGATTTCAATGTTGAGCTTTGTTAAAAGATTCATGGTAGAATATAAAATGCTCTTAGTGAAGATGGGGTTATACAACCCTACAAACTAACAAGCAAAGATGAATTATGAACATTTATGTGACCTCCAAATTTTGTTGGGGTTTTCTTGTATTTTATTGGTGTTGAATGTGTGCATACTTTCATTAAATTTACACATATGAGGGATGAATTTGTGTGTGATAGCTATTATTGAAATTTGCCAAGGTGATGTATACATGTGTTATAAACAATCTTTCAACTTTATTATAAACTATTTTTGGGCCTTCAAATTATTATTTAAATGCAAGCATGAAAACATCCAAATGAAATGGATAAATAATCTTAATTTTGATTTGATAATTAAAAACAAGGTTTTTAGACAATGGTGTCATGGATGATCTTTGGATTGTGTATCCCCAATATTCGTTAGAACCAAATAGTGAAATGTTTTTTCTTAAAACACCTTTAGGTGATTGATGTAACATTCTACAATGAAGATATTTGTGTTTAAGGTCTTGAATACTAGTGACCTTGATAGTCAACAAGACATGTTCAAGTTGGCATTGAAATCTAATGCAACAATGTGCATGGCTCCACCTTTTGACATCAATCCATTGATCAAAATGTGGCATGTGGTCATGACAACATCTTGGGTATTTGTTTGTAGTTACTTTGAGTATGTGAAATTGGTTGAATTGGCCATGGAGTAAATGGTAAGTAATGTGAAACATGAGAGGTGTTTCTTAAGCTTTTATGAAGTCAAAACTTTGCAGCAAGCTCATTACCTATTTGTCACTTGTTGTGCGTGCATATTTGCACATGGGTTCTACACTTTGCAAAATTTCTCATATGTACAATGCATTGAACAATGGAAAGAAATACGACATTGATAATTGTTATGATGGCTAGGTATGTAGTATGCTTTTTGCAATTGTTGGGCCAATTTTTGCAAAGGTAGAATTGTGTTGGTTTCTTCATTTATTTCTATTGAATTCAATGGTTGTTTTACAAATCAAATAGCTTTCTTTCCATGATACTAACATGTTCTATTCAATCCTCACAATCCAATGCTTATAATGTTTTGTCTTTGCATGTTCATATATTGTTTTTGCTTTTTGTTTAAGTGTGCTCGTAGTTTGCATTGTGTGTGCCAAATGCATTTCATAATGCTTACTCACATGCCTTCAATTTTAGGGCTTGGAACAAGTAACTGCTAGATGCTGACAAAATAAATTCACACATCACCTTAAGAACTCCAAATGCAAAAGAAGATTAGCTGAAAACCTCTAACTGAATTCCAAGTATAGCCACATTTCTTCACCTCTAAAATTGAAGGAGGGGCCAGAATTTTCACTTTCAAATTTTAAGTGGCAGCCATGTTGAGATAAAAAGACTTTACCAGTGATGCCAGACAGAGCTCCCGACAAATCTTAGATTTAGCCAGTTTAGCATCCCATGCCGTTCAGCTGTGGCCTCACTGGCTACTTTGCAGAAATGAAAAAACAAAACACTGCTCTGACGTTATAAACTGAGCTTACATAGTTATATTGCTCAACCGGATGACTAGGAACACAGTCAAATACCAACTTCAATGTCTTCCTGGTGATCCTAAATGTACACCTGGTGGCATTCATTAGTATGCGCCGTGAATCCAATTGAGGTTTATGAACTCAGATTGCTATGAGTGCCCTCATAATAATAACATACATCCACTTCAATATGAACGAACTAGCTTCGTAGAAAGAGGTGAAACAGGCTGCAGCAGGTTTCTGATCACGTATCTATTGACTGTAACAGTCATTGCACACTTGTTTTTCGAGGCATGACTGGAGTAGCAGAGCATTCCATCAGCTGCAAGTGTAGGTTGAACTCGTGAACAAGATATATTAATGGTGACATAATTAGGAACGCTCTCCAACAAAAATGGGTTCCATCCAAAGCTGTTAATTTGGAAAATTAAGCTCTAGAGGAAAGTAAACTTGTCTACCAGAGTTGTAACCCAAGATGACGGGCGATTGCCCCAAAGCCAGAATTGTTACATTTTACAGCATACGCTACCTGATCACCAGATCAAACTATCAAATGTAGGCATCAAGTTCAGCGGATCACTGTACATTTGGCGACGCTACTTTGTCAAAGTTGACGTCGATGCATCAAATTACCTCCAAAAATTACAGGGGAATATGGAAGAGTCTATTGCATTCCTCAAATCTGGTGATCTTCAATTTCCTTGTAAATTCCTACCGTCACTTGCCGATTATATTTCGTCGGAACTGCAGGTTTGAAACAGCCGCAAAGTAATTGGGCCATTCGTCTCTTCACCAACAATTCTCCGCCAAAATACTCCTGCCATTGGTCCATCTTGATTGACTGCAGCATGCCACTAATGACAGGAAATTCGTCGCTGCGTTACAAGGCTAGCGTGCAATTGCTTGCGCATTCAGCAAATCACTGTCTGTGGACAACTGTCTGCAATCAAGAAGTTTCTGTGAATAAGTTTACGTACTTGTCACGCCTTTGCGCCTTCAATAATCCGCAAAAAAGAAGTGGGTCCCAAAATCAAAACAAAAATCAGGTTGCCCATCAGCCTTTTTTGTTTATGGGCGAACTTAAAATAAGCAATTAGAAATTGAAATGATTTTTGAGGTTTTCAATCGCCTAATGGAGACAAAAAATAGTTAAAATTGAATTTTTTTGATCTTTGAATTTCAGTTTGTAGTATAAGTTATTGAAGGATGATTGAAGATTTGTACTTCATATCTGGTTTATAGCCAAATTTGGCTGTCTTCTTTTGGATGATTATCACTTCTTTTACATCTTCATATGGATTGGTTTCAAACAATTTTTACAGAAAAAAACACTACTGCCCATCCCAAATCTGAGAATTTGAAAGAACTCATGAACTTTTTAAGTCCTAGGGTTGAGGCATTCTCAAAATAAGGGACCTACTGCAAGGCAGTACTTCAGTCGCACCTTCAACCTTGAGAATTTCCCTCACCCAAGTTCCTAATTATTTTCCTCATAAACTTCCTAATGGTAACTTTCCAATATGTCCCTCAGGTGTTTCATATTTTATCCCATATGCTTTATCAAACTTGGATATCGGCCTTTGGGCCACTAAACAACCCCTAACGAACTCTGTCAGGCCCTGATTTTGCTTGTCTTTTTGACAGAGAAACCATGCAACCCAGTTTTCAATGTTCTTTAAAAAAAAGTGAAAGACAATTCACAGGCTTTTCATTACCAGTGTTTTGTGCAAACACTTTTGCATCATGACCTAGGTTTTAATCGTAGAAACTGCAGAAGTTCCCCTCCAAGAAATATGGCACTACCTACTGGCATACTATCAGGCACATAATCGTCGTCAAACAGAGCTTGGTAGAGTGTTTACCACCCTACTGTCGCCTTTGGTGTGCACTACTACTAACAATGTTCTCACATGTTTTTCAGTAGTTTGTCAATACTTATGTCAATGTCAAATTTAATTTGAATTTGATATAAATATCATGAACGTGAAAAGACACATGTTAATTTGTTTTTTCGTATCCATGTTGGTGGGCAGGGAAAAGGAGTGAAATAATTATATGGATAAGAGACAATTAATAAGAAATGAGTTAGATAATTATTCAAAAAATTAATTTTAAAAATAATTATTAAGAAAAAATGAAATAATTAAGCTAAAATTGAGATAGTTGCCTCCAGAATTGTCTTTAAAATTGTCTAAGGATGACCATACAAAAGCTATACAAATCAATTGTCCAAGAATAACCGTACCAAAGATTCTGTCTACAAAATCTCTCATATACTAGTTCCTCGAAATTTCTCACTAGTGAAATTCTTTAACAATATTCCGACACTTGCCAATGCTCTCCCCATGTTGTTCCCGAAAGTCTTAGTCTCTTTGTTCATATTCCCACACCAAAATCCTATTTACCTCTCCTATTTGTCAGATCAAGTACTCACAAGTTCAATTTTATTTTGGCAATCAGCCAATTTGATTGTCCCATCATCTAGAAAATAATGAAAACTATGGAGGCTCCCAAAAATAGAAGATTCTATTTTGAAGTACAGAGCCCCTTCCCTTTACCCTGACTATCTATCTATGAAGGAAGGTAGTTTGTTTTGTTTGTAGGTATGAGATTCACTGAACCCAATGCTTGACATTGTGTTCTTTGTATTTGGTAAGATTTGGATTCAGAATGTGGGAGATATTAAATTTTAAGTGATTTTTGCCAATGAAGATTGTAATAAATTCCAAAAAACCAAGTTTCAGAAGGAAAAATCAGTTGAGGACATGGTAACAATTGAGCTGTCGGCACAGGCCACACTAATATAGGTGAAAGGAGGACAACATTTGTCAAAGCGTATGGGATAAAAGTGAGGTGCTATTGAGAACTTTTTGAGGAACATGTCAGGAACTTGGGAACTCTTTGCTTCGACCTCCCCCCCAACACAAAACAAAAATATTAGAAGAGCTTTGCATGGATAGTCAACTGTCCACTATCCAAGAGGAATGTGAACAGTGGACAGTTCTAGTAAAGTGTGCCTCAAATGAATTAGTTGTGGGGACCTCAAAGTTTTTTTCCCCCCTTTTGTGATGGGCATCATCGATTTACCTGTCCCAAAACAATTTGATGAAGCTTTGGACATTTCCAAAGTCTACAAGCGTTGTGGTCTCCTCCTTTTGGGCTGGTTATATAGGTTATGAGAGTAGAACTTAGGGTAAAGGATGGGATAAAGCGCGGTGCTATTGGGAACATGTTTGAGAACATAATGCAGACCACATTGAGAACTTAAGGAACATGTTGGGAACCTAGTGGGAACTTCAGATTCCTAGATTGAAGTGATGATTTGACAAAGCAAGCTCTGTACCAAAAACAAGGTCACATTTTGCATTATTTGACATCGCAAACTAGACCTACAGCCAAACTGAGGATGTGACGTCAAAATTTGCTCTAAAATAGTACTGCTACGAAACAATGGTTCAAACTCTTTTTACCCACCAAAAGTGGCCGTATTTTGAGTTTCAATTGTCTCCTCAATTTTCTTCAAACAACTTATACTATTGCCATTAACTACTCATAAATCATAAGAGTTCTCAAATCTTGTGCAATAAATATTATTTGATATTTTATTTAAACAATTCACAGTTACTTTCACTAAAATTCAATATTTTGTATCAAACTTTGACTAGAATATATTCATTTTGTGCATACTCAACAAGTGAAGATGAAAGTGAAGACTTTAACCCACTAAACACCTAGTAAGCAAAAAAAAAAGGGCCTTCTTCAGTATGTTAGATGGATATAGATTCTTCTTTAGATATTTTTGTTTTCTTGGGTTGGGTGCACACATTGAATTTCCTTCACATGCTAGCCAAGGACATCCAAGGGAGGTGTGTCTTAAAACCGTAGAACTTAGAAAGTAGCTAGGCCTACAGTTACTGCCCAATTTAAGATGGAGGATGTTTGTATCCTTTGTACCAAGGAAAAGGAAGAATGGAGAATGTATAGGATGTCAGATTAGGTCAAATTAGATGTCAGAATTTCTCCATGTCAAAAATTGATCGCATGTAATAAGTGGATTATATCTCTCTATGTCAGAAACCGCATTTGCAAGAGGTCGATTGTGATAATGGGAGGTGTGTTTTAAAAGGGTGAAAGTCAGGAAGTAACTAGGCTTGCAGTTATTGCTCAACTTAATATGTAAGATGGTTGTTTTCCGGAACCCTTGTTTTGGGAGTGGGGGAGTCAGGGATTCTTGCAAAGATAGAATTGAGGAGTTTTAGCAATCAGAATTGTCATCAGAATATTTTATCACCAAGAGGGATTCTATTCATTGGAACTTGACCCCATGTACCTTTTGATTCCTGAGTAAAAGGACTTTCTTCTCTCTTCTCTTAGAGCTAGGCTAAAGAAGAACTCTTTTCTTTTTAGAAACCTTAAATAAGAGTTAAATTGCTCTTGCCGACAATCACAAAAATATATGATTGAAAGAGGCACTATGTCCCGACAAGTCTGCCCCTGCCAATAGCCTAGGCCAAAAATGATTAAAAACCACATGTCAGGACTATCGGCATAGAAATTCTTGCCACCCAATGAGGCAAGTCAGCATACACCCCACCAGCCCTAGTTTTTCTTTCCTTGCGGGCATCGAGGGTGGGGGATGTCATGCATTTTTTGCGGAATTGTTCTTGTTATCCCAATGTGTTCCCCCAACATGTGCCCTACAGCAACTCACATTGTTCCCTAAGTTCTACTCTTGTAACCAGCCCAAAGCAGGAGACTACAATACCTATATTTGTTTGGGGACGTCCAAAGCTTGATTAATTTTTGTGTGATGAGCCAATCAAAGATTCTTATCACAAGAAAGGAGGTCCTTCAATTTTTTTAAGAAAAAACACAAAACTATGGGGTCACCAATGAAATAATTTTCCTCATTGGCGGTATGTTGCAAAGTGAGGGCCCCAAATAAAGCCATGTTGACAAGACAACCATTTCCGTGCAGGTATTGTCAATGTGGCACCCAGATCTACACCTATTTTAGGGCTGTCGGTTCCTACTTCCTATGCACACCCTACTACAAACATGGAACCAGTGTTTTTGAAAAATATTCCAATTTTAAGATGTACTAGAAGTGGGCATCATCTTTTAAACCATTTAGTCAAATCTTGGCAATGAGAAAAATATCAATGCCAAAGAAATTTGACTATCCTTCTACTGGTGTAGCCATGCAGTTGGCCCAAGTGTGACCACATTCTTTATTTTTCTCATTTTCAGAATTGAAAATTTTTAAATTCGCATAATGTGAACAAATTGAGGGCTCCACTGATTTTGCCTTCCAAACCCCATTTTTTCAATATTTTTGAATTTCCACCAACAAAATCCAATAAAAAATCAGTATCTTTCACACCTTAGCTCTGAAAATTGTGAAATAAACTCTATTAAATCTGACTTGCCACCGACATTTAAACAACACCAAGTATGGGCCCCAAATTCCAATACAGTTCTCAGTTTTAATTTTAGTTAGAAATTTTCAATAATCAATAGTTTCCACACAATAGCTCCAAACAGTCTCAAACCAAGCTGTTGCACCGCTACTCACTGAGAGCTTTCTGAAGTTTCGAAGAGCTAGGCATGAAGCACCATGGTATGAAAAATCTCAGCGTGACAAAACAAAACAAAAAACAATCTAACTTGGATATTGAACACTACTTACTTCTTTTTCTCGAAAATTGGCAACCAGAAACCCTCATTTTCCACAAATCGGAAATTGTTTTTGGTGAACTGGCAAAAAGACCACTGCATGGAACCCTAACAAACATGTCTCCTCTCAATTAGTTAAATTGACATGCGATTGGGTTATGGAAAAAGAAGATTAAACATGTTACATTAAGTTTTCCTTTTAATGGATTTCATATAATCATCCTCTAGAGTTGGGGAGGATACCCGTAATTTCCACTATCTCCAAATTATGTATTATGGAATGTGCCAGACACAGGCCATTCTGCCCAAATTCCAGGCTCACACAAATTCCTCACGGGCAGCGAACCAGGCACAATGGGCACAATGAAGAATATTTTGAAATACCCTGGCTATCTAACCCCTGGCCATGTGAATATTCTGGTGGAAAGGGTCAAGAGAGGAATATTCACAAAAAGCCTGAGCTCCGCATCCCTTGTCAGAGGAATATTCTCATAACCAATGTCTCTTAAACCTGGTTTTGAGAATATTCCATACCATGGGTTGTGACCTGTGGTAATAACCATTTTGTTATTCCATACATACTCATGCAATTTTGACGGTAGGTATGAGGAGTGCGCATCCCCATTGGTTTCTATTTTTGGGTTCAGTTACACTTCAATCACACTTTCTATATGCCATAGAGTTTCCATGGATGGTTGTTAGAAGAAAATGGATGTTATGATTATTCTGTTGATCATGGGTATGTGTCAATGTGACCCCTTGAGAGGGCCAATGTTTGCCTTAATTCATTTGAAAGCCATTCAATTCACAATAGCTCCATTATCTTTTTGTGAATTTTCGTTCAATACCAATGACATTTACATGTTATGTCTTTGCTCATTTATGCTATAAACATTTGAATATTTGTTTGTCTTTCAAACTAAAAACATGAGTTTCTTTATACAACTTTGTAAATCTCGGGTGTGATCTCCATCTAGAATTCATGTGAATTGCTCCCCTTGCCATAGTTAAGTGAAACCTAAAACACCAAAACTCAATTTAAAACAAGTTTGGATTGATTTCAAAATTGCAATTATTTTCACTTTTAAATCAAAGAGCAACAATGGGGTTGGTTATGTCTCCACTTCCGCCTTTCATGGATCCACCTCTCCATTCTAACATATGAGTTCTTCATCTCAAACTATGAGGAGGACAATATTAGTTATTTGTAATTAAAATAAAACTTTTTTTCCTTTCCACTTTTTGCTTCTTGTAATGTTGCTTGCATTAAAATTTAGTAAACATCATTATTTATGTTTTTCATATCCTTCAATTTTAAATTCCTTCAATTATTAATAATATGTTCACACCTAGTGTTAGTTAATTAACATTTTAAATCCCTAACATTAGTTTACGTTAGGGAACTTAAGTTTTTTTTTATTTTTAACTGTAACAAAGTTAGAACACGTTAACCTTACACTCTAGGTATAGACATGCGTCTACATCAACTATCAAACTAGCATTAGTTTTAGGGTTATTAACCTAAAAATCATTTAAGTTAGTTTTGTGTTCAAACCTAACTAGATTTTAAAGTAACATTTCAATGGTTACAACAAAAGTGTCAACGTACCATTGACACAAAATTCCAATGCAATGTTTCATCATCACACAAGATGCTACATGATGATGCAATAAATTAAAGTTTACAACTATTTGTTCATCTTCAAATCATCACGTTGCCCATTTGGTTTACTAGTTGTTGTGCATTCAACTTCACATCATTGTCTTCATGTTTATAGTTGTTTTGTAGTTAGTTGTTTGCTTTGTTTGTTGTTCATTCGTCTTCAAAACATCTACACACTTGGTTTGTTCATCACTACACATTCATTTTCACATTGTCATCTTCACATCTATAGTTGTTCTACAATTAATTGTTTTCTCTATTTGTTGTTCATTCGTCTTTAAATTGTTTGTGCACTTGGCTTGTTGGTTCCTACACACTCATCTTCACATTGTTGTTTTCAATTTTTGCATCAATTATTTGCAACAACAACAAGCATCTATCAATGCAATGGACATTGACAATGAACACATAGTTAGTCTTTTTGTTTTATTTGTCTTGCTACTGTAAAGTTTGCATTTTCATATTGCATTGCCTCTTTTTTTTTCAAGTTCTCTTCCAAGTGTTGTTGTTGTAACCAACATCAAGGAGAATGTCATAATGTTGGTTTGTCTACATCACAAGATCACCTACAGCTTAAAGTTGTTGCCCCCAAAATTTAGTCATTATGTGAAGTCAAGGTCAATGACTTGGTTTTCCATCTTCATGTTGATGGAATATGATGATGCATGTTGGCTCTAGAACTTTCGAATGAAGAAGCAAACTCTATTTGCCATTACTAATCGTTTAAGGCCTTTGATTTGAAAGCAGGACACTCACTACAAGATGTTTATCCTAGTGGAGGTGCAAGTGGCTTATGCTTTTTACAAGCTTACACAAGGTTGTAATCTACTAATTTGTAATGAACTATTTATTATGGGTTGATTGATTGTTTCACTTGTTTTGAAAGAGGTCATCATAGTTTTCAATGTTATTTTCAAACATCTTATCACTTGGCCACCTAGAAATAAAATGGAAATGGTAATGCAAGGTTTCAAAACTCTTTGTGGTCTCCCAAGCATCCAAAGGGCTATTACCAATACACATTTTTCTATTTCCAAACCTGATGGAGCTTTTTGTGAAGATTATTTTTACCACAAAATAAAAAGGTACAATGTTGATTGTTAAGCAATTGTAGATGACCAAAAATTGTTCATTAACATCTTTGTGAATTTTTTAGAAAGCATCAATGATTCTAGAGTGCTTAAAAGGTCTGCAATTTTTTATTTTGTCCAATTTCAAGGACTTTTCAATGAAAAGAAAGGTGAAGAAGGTTTTGTTCTTTTTCTGTTAGGAAATAAGGGGTATCCCTTACTATTTTGGTTGATGACACCACATGGAGAAGGAGATCACAACCTCTTTGAAATGTTGTACAACGAAAAGCACAAGTGAATGTGATCTATTGTTGAAGATGCCTTCAACATATTAAAAAAGACATTTCATGAGCTTCAAGGGAAGACATAAATGCACATTAATTTTTTTCTGATTTGATCACCTACTATTGCTTGTTGCATAAACTATTAATATGTCACTGTGAGATAGATGTGGAATAGATCCTGACTATGTTGGATGAAATTGCTACTACTCAAGAAAATATTACATCAATTAAAGATGGAATTTTTTTTGGTGAACAATGACATGTTGAGATTGAAATGTATCTAGGACAACAAAGAAACTTGGTTTGAACATAAACATTATACAAACACATTATACCCTTGAAGTGCAACACTATATTTCATGAAATAGAAATAATACAATGTATCTTTTCATGATTATATTGAACCATTATCTATTGAAAGGTATTGAATTTTCATACTTATTGCTTTTATCTTTTGTAACCATGGTAAGTGAAAAAAAAACTAAAAATGAAAGGTTCAAATTGAAATTAAAGTAGAGCTAGATGTATTTTCCATCAATTTCTATGTTTTTGCATTTTATAATATTTTTTTTTCTATCTTCTACAATCCTTGTTATTTTTAATCATCTTCTATGTTTTTGTTTTCTACAACATAGTTAGAACCAATTACTAGTTTGCCCTTTGAGTACATCATGCCCATTACCTGAATCAATCGAAATATTGTTTAAACCATACTTTTTTGGATGTTGTTGATTTCAACATCTTTGGACTTGAATAGTCAATTTGTTTAATGTTTTTAGACTTGAAGTAATTGATACGTATTTTAAAAAATTTCTTTTGAAATTTGTGTACGTTGCTCTTTAATTTCCAAGTTGGTAGTATGGATCTTGTTGATGGATGATACCAACATCTTGCTCCCTTGTTTAATTGTGTCCACCATGTTGTTGAGATCTACAAACAATTTTCTTTTGATTCCTACATTAACAAAAGCTCCTCAACCAACAATAGGCAAAGGTTTGAAGATTCTTACTAATGCATTAGAATCCTTATCAAATGAGGTGTCTTCCCCAACAATCATGTTCATGTAGTTTTGAAATGTCCTTACTAGAATCAAGTCTTCTCTTGTGCTAGGAGTGTTTATTGCATTGTTGCTTGCACTTGCTTTTCTTATGCCAATCCTTTCTAAAGGTGTGTGTATTGCCTTGTTGCTTGCATTCATTTGTAATTATCGGTGGTGTAGACAATTCCAATAATCCTCTTTGCTTATAAAAGATGAAGTTGGGAGGATTAAATAAAACCATTTTGTTTACTTTTGGTTGCAACAAATGAACTCCAAACACATGGTCATTTAATGCCATGAGATCTTGAACATGCGAAGGATGAAACATGGGTCGGCCCCCATGAATGAGTCAATCATCTTGTACATTGTTTTGTTGTAATGGTGAAGCACATTCAAGTTTTTTTTTTCTTGTGAATCAAATCCTAGTACCTTGTGTTGTTTCCTATTAAAGCCATGCAGTCAAAATGAACTTGAAGTCTCCATAGACCGTGCCCCATTTGTCTTTGCAAGCATCATTGTTTCTTGGTAATGACAAATGTTCGCATGCATTCACTAAATTTGCAATTTTCCACCACCTATAATTTGCACTTTCAAACTAATCTCTCGAATCAACCACTTCCAATCCTATAAAGTATTCATCTCACTTTGCTTAAATTAATGTCATCACTTCTTGATACTCCCAATTTGGTTGATGAAATTTTTTTGCAATGTTGAATTCAAAGGTGGATTCAAACTCTGCTTCAGGAACAACAACATTCTTGGACTTCATTTGGATCCCACCACCTCTATTCATGGTCTACCTCTACCACTTAGCATGCTTTTACATTCTCCTTCTTAAACGTGTGAATCTCCAAATCTTCTTCATATGAAATTCTGTGTTATTGAATTTGAATTGATAATGAAATTGAATGAACTTAATGAATTTGAAGATTTCAAGTACTTGGATTAGCTACATTTTTGTGTGTTAAGAAGTTGTTTGCACTTTTTTTATCCATTTACAGAGGCAATGTTGTAATTAGGAAACTTTGGCGATGGCATATGTGTAGTCACATTATAATTTGGAAGCTTTAACAATGACATTCTTGTAATCATGTTACAATCAGGAAGCTTTGGCAATGACATACGTATAATTGTGTTGCAATCAAAAAGTTTTGATGATGACATACATGCAGTCACATTCTAGTTCCATTGGAGCTTTGTTGAAAAGCTCTGATGATGGTGCTTGGATTTTGTGTAATAGATGTTTTTGAAGCTTTTAACTTACTACACACTTACTTGGTTGGATTTGGGCCAGACAATTTAACATTCTTGCATAGTTCATTTTTTATTTACTTTAGTGATATTTTATGACTCTTTGTTAGTTTACCTCTTTTGTTAACAATGCATTGTCATTGAATGCCATGTTAGTTGCCACATCATCTTTAATGGTAATCGTAACATCAGGTGTGGATGCTAGTATTTTAACATTTTCTTGAAAAAGAGTTATCACTACTTTACTGGTAGGTGTGAACATACCTTAAATATGATAAAAAACTGTGTTGACTTAAACCTTAATGGGCAAATTTCAACCTAGCCTAATTAGTTTTGCAAACCCCAGGTATATTATCATCCAGAAAATGTCTAGCCTGCCTACATTATAAAAGTTACACAACATGGTCATTTGGAGACTGTAAAGGAAGCTTGTTTTTTGCACCCACAGATGTTTGTCACACAATCCAAACATCATTAATGATATCAAGAGACATTTTGGCCAACTGTACATTTCAAAATACCATTAGCATTAACTTTTCGAACCTTAGAACTGAAGTTGTTTTTCCCACTAGCTAATCTAGGTCAAAATATTAGAAGGAAAAGGTGGAGAAAAACAACCATCAAAATTACACATGTCAATGAAACGTGAAATTGAAAAACTCTAATGAAGAGAAAGAATACAAAAGGGGAAAAGGAAATGAAAAGAAAAGGCATGAAGCACTTGTCCAAGTGATTTCACCTAGAACCTAGAGTCGCAAAGATAAAAAAGCAGCAGTGGAATAGAAGATCTTCAGTTGTAACTTATATAGAAAGACAGCTTCCATTTGGAGGCATATGTGGACAATTGTTTTCTTTCTTCCACTCAAAAATTGGGATATTCTTATGTTTGCGCGGTGTAAAGTTCAAGTAATTTTCTCTAATATTCATGTAACTGGGGTGTGGGTGACCAATCAGAAGAGACACATCAGCAAGACAGCCCCTAAAGGTGCTTATGGATTAGAAGGCAATTTTGACATTTTGTGCAAATATTCTCTCATGGTCCCTACCAATCAGGATTTTTTTTCCAATTTTATGAGTACCCACACTGATGATCATCCACAAGAGGAAATTTGGCCACAAGTCAGAGAGGAACATTAATTCTTTAAATAATTATTGCTGTATTTCGGTATTCTTGCTGGAGCCTGTTGTCTAAAGATGGTGGTTTTTAAATGACTTTAGCGCATTTTTCGCACAAAAATCTTTTGATATGGGTAGCACTTGATGTGTCCTTGTTGCCAAGTGGATAAAATTTGCCAAAAGAAAACACAAAACATTCAAGTTTTCGTGGTGCAAAGAGAAACCGACAGACCATCGGTAGATCAATCGACCCTATCAGTACATGATTACGATTCGATAACATTTATTGGTACAGGCTTGAATCTTTGATTTTAAGCAACTACACATGTTGGTGCATATGTAGGCCGAATCCTTGATTTTAAGCAACTACAGATGTCGGAATAGGCTGGCACTGAAGTCCTTCCTGTTCTCAATTAAGGCATTTGACATTAACTACACATATATTATTGTCTGGTTTGAAAACTCCCTCTTTCGTGCAGCCTTCATGTTCCTTGCTTTGAGCCTTGGCCACCAGGTTCCCAAAACCAGAGAGCAGAGGACACAGTCCAGACAATTGCAAAGTTCCTGCATCCACTACCTACTTTCCTCCTCATGAAGACTACCCCACATATTTACACCGGATTGAAGCATTGTTCAGAAAGAAATGTACTTGTGGTACCCATTCTTGAACCCCTTGTCAATTGTCCTTTTCTTTTATCAATTTCCAGATTTCCACACAATTGGCACTTTCTCTTTCTGCCAACGATGTCTTGTGAATCTCAACAGCTGAAAATGCGGAATAGGTAACTTTTGAAAGCATCCTCAATTAGAGTTCCTCACCAAACTCATGCTCCAAACCTAATTTACTAATGCAAATGCCAGCAAGCAAACTGTCCCAAAATCTCTTAGCAGCACCATGTGAGTCTGATGCAGCATAGCTCTGCCACTCATGGTGTAGGCATTAGAGCATCTCCAACGGTGCTCAGTATGTGACTCCAGACAGTAAAGTTTATTGCCTAAAACTCAAAATGTGCCAGTTTAGCTCAGGGAATTAGTTTTTCTGCACCAAATTTGTGCAGCTTGCCGTGGCTGGTAAAAGGCGCAACACAATTGTGCCCCTCCGAAAAAGAGTGTAATGAATTGCACCTGACTGCGGCTCAGTATTTTTGATTGGTCGATCACAACGATTGGTCCAGGTGGTTTGCTATTAGTAGTCCCCCACGTATATGCAGTTCTATTTCAGTTTTATTGGTGGGGTTGCCCAAAAAAAACAGCTAAACTTAGACATTTAATTTTAGTATCCAGCGTTACATACTTAGCGCCGTTGGAGATGCTGTAATGCGGTTATGCTCTCCAGCTCATGATATAGGCATACCGACTCGTCTGTCATCCCATTTTCACAGTGTTGCCTTTGACTTTTATATATAAATAGATTTTCAAACTATAAATAGGTTACAAACAAAAAAGTTTCTTATAAGGCGACTGGTTACTATTTATTGTTTACAATTTTACATTCATTTGGGACCAGAAAGTCCATTAGATGAAAGGTAGATCATGGAGGACAAATTGTTCTTTGGTACTGGAAGCATGCCACAAACTTGGTTAGGGCAACTGTGTTCGTAGTTTGCATGAGCTCAGAAAGAGTGCTTGTGTGGGTGAAGGGTAAGGTTGAACAAAAGCGTTCCTTAACTTTTTGTGTATTTGGATAGGCAAGGAGCAATGCTTTTCATCCTCTACCTTCCCCAAGTTGCAACTTCAACAAAGCCTCTTAACGTATGGCACGTTTTTCCACGCACCTAGCACTACCTCAAGCTGCATGTTGTCACACTGAAACCGGGCCAAAGCTTTTCGCAGTTGAACATAGCTAATGTCACACAAGTAGCTTTCGCTCTCGTATGACATACCCTTGAAGCATAATTATTTTGTTTGTACGATAATCTCGATTTCACGGTTGGGAAAAAGCTTTTCAATGAAAGCCAATTACATATTATCCTTCACCTTTTTTACATTCAACATTGTGTGAGAAAACGTGAAAAGGATGGAACCTTAGCCAAAAAAAGTTCTAAGTGATATAAAAACACCTCACACATCAAATGCAGTCTAAATACTTAAAGCACAGGGGGAAAGTTTTGAATGTGCCTGGGAATTTAAAATGGTAGGGAATGTTGCTATGAGTGTCTCCTTGTTAGTGAAATTTTCACCCACCAAAATTTGAAGTTGATGCTTTAAGTTTTTAGGTTATTGGGCTTGTTCTAGCATTCTATAGGCATTGGTGTCCTACCTAAGGATTGCACAGGTTTTGACATTTTACTAATGCTTTGAAAGAAATAGATAAATAGAGGATCCTACTTTTGTAAATTGTTGAAAGTAATTTGGTGATACATATTAATTATTTCCTTTAAGATGTAGGTTCAAACAAGTGCTATGTGTGTAAATGGTTTAGGACTTACATTTTGTGTAAATGTTTTCATTTATGTTTGTATAAGTGTAAAATCATGTAACTCTATTTTATATTATGTAAAATAGTTTAAGTGTAAAACAAATATATTTATATGGTTTTACATAGTTGCATAAATCAATGTAACCATAAAACATGGTAAAGATGTGATTTTTAATTGGGGAGGGTGCTTTCATTATTTTTTGATGATAGATCAATGAAATGGTCCATTGCAAAAACAACAACAAAAATTGCTACAAATTTTGGCTTACAAGGGGTATTCATGCAAATGAAAACATAATAATAAACAAGATAATAGTTAAAATAGGATTGGTTTTGGTTCAAACACTTGAATTTGCTATACATTTGAAATCATTTTAACATAATGCCCACTTTTTGGGTGTTTGGTTACAATTTATTTTGCACCTAAGTTAACCCTTGGAAGGTTGTTTGCACCAAAGTTTTAGTTGGGCCTTAGAACTTTTTAAGCCACCTTTTGTTAGAAGGGGTAACATTTGAATGATGCATTCACGATAACTCTACAATAAAACTCGACAAAACAATTTAAGGTAAAAACATGGGCCAAACATCATAAATTATTAGTAGAACAATGACAAAACTAACTCCTTGTAAATGTTGAAAGGAATATATATTTTGATAATTTTATCTTTCTTTTGAAAATAGTCGCTAGTGGTTTGAGAATTTTCTTAAAAATGTTGCACCTTCATTTTGAAATATTGCAAAGTCAAGCCCAATAATAAAAAAGAAATTCATAAAAACTTAAAATTCAACACC
>Ga0116231_10004388_pt1 | contig 28580 bp, 26 predicted proteins | sample S1TSphgellanicum_2_FD_89695 | JGI IMG/M metagenome (GOLD analysis project Ga0116231, IMG submission 89695) | Host-associated microbial communities from peat moss isolated from Minnesota, USA - S1T2_Fd - Sphagnum magellanicum MG | ecosystem: Host-associated > Plants > Peat moss > Unclassified...
CTATATAATGGGTGTGATGAATGTTATTTAGGATATTGAATTTAAGATGGGCATTCCAAATTACCTTACCCTAAGGTTAGTTTCATCATTAAATAATCCTCAAAATAGTGAAATGAAAATTTGTGAAAACATGAAGTTGACATGTTGAAAATCATCATAATTATCATAGGATAAAACTCCAAATAATTTCACTCCTCATATCACAACATTATAACATAGATGATATAAAAATTTTAAAATTTTATTTTTTGAAAAAAAATAATTCATTTTGTCAATGTGGAAACTAACCCTAGGTTACACTATATAGTTTCAGGCTTAGCCCAGGTAGTGCTAGGTATTCCTTTTGGTATAAGTGGTTGGTCTCTTGAGGTTAACAAAACTATTGAATTGTAGGATTTGTCATTGATCCCACACAATTACACTAAATGTTATGTTTATTATTAATTATTCACTAGATCAAAACTATTGAATTGGGGGATTTGTCATTGATCCCACACAATTATACTATGTTAAGTTTATTATTAATTATTCACTAGATCAATTCTCATGGCTACCATTCTAATTAGTTGTAGGTGATATTGGAAGCTTGCTAACTTGGGTTTGTTATATTTTGCATTTCTACTAATATGGCTTTCCGAGAAGCCATGTTAGTTCTTCACCTAGCAATGCCAACAACTTCACCCCTATACATTGTGATATGTGAAACAATGAAAGAACCATGAGCATGTGCCCATAGCACCAAACAATGTTGATTAACTTTTCCATTTTTAACATAATTTATTGGTAACTAACTCATTCATATCCAATTCAAATGTCCATAACACGTTCCGTAAAACACAAGCTTCAAATTCTTGTGCATTACAGAATTATTGATATCTAACACTAATCACTTAACATTAGAATACAACATTAATTTGGAATAGAACATTCCTTTGAGGAATTCCAAATTAGAATGTATTTGAAACATATCCTAAGCAATGTGTTTTTCACCCCAAAAAAAAAAAGAGAAAAAATATATATTTTTTGAAAAAGTTGTTTTTCCTAGTGTAAATTTGACTAAATTTGGTAACTTTTTTTTTTTGTGAAAAATCTAAATTTTTTTGATATCACAAAATTATTTTAAAATACCTAACCTCCATTCCTAAGTTGTCTCATACTAGGTGAAATTATTTAAGGCTTAACACTCCCACATTAAGAAATAATAATAAATTGAAAAAAAAATCCTTTTATAAGTTGATTTTTTTAATTCTAAAAAATGCAACAAATGAGGTGAAATTTAAGGAACATGTGGGCGCAAAACCGCCCGGTTGTCACGCACAGTCCGAACACAGCCGCGCGCTTCTCTCCCCTTCTTCTCTTTCTCGCTTTGCAGTTTTCTTTTTCTGTCTGTCCGAGCGAGCTCTGTTGTAGTTTCTCTTATGCGCTTGTCTTCTCGCTGCAGTTGTCTTCCCCCCCTCCGCGGCCCCGGCATATTATTGTGATGCATTGCCTATCCTCGTCAAAAGGCGTTCCGCTGATCGCTCTAGTTTCATTTGAGAAATTTTTGAAAAATTGCCGCCGTAGTTTTGGCTCAGATTTGACCGCTCCACGTTTCTTGTTTTTGTTGTTCACGGAGTTTTTTGCGCGAAGCTTCACTTCTTGCTTTCTTGGATGTCGAAGTTCCGGCCACATAAAGGAACGCATTTAAGAGTGAGTATTGTTTCTGTTTCTGTTGTTGTTTTGTTTGCTAGTCAACTGTAGGATCTGCCGAGGTGCGGGAAGAAAGTCTTTGTTTTTTCAATGAAGAGGAATTATAGTTTGATGTTTGAATCACGCGTGTTTTTTCCCGATGCTGTAGCTTTAAAGGATTTTTCGTCAATTCTAGTGTAGGACTTGAGTAGTTTTCTTCTTAAATTTTCCTTCGTTTGCTGTACTGAACTGCTTGTGTTTGTGCACATTCCAGTAACTCCGCAGCCTGCTTTCCTGCATCAAGCATTTTTCTCTCTTGAAGTCTCTGGAGACAGTGAAAGACGGCGCGCGCTGGGCCGTATGGCGAGTCCGGAGGCTTCGGCAGCCTCGTCGATTGCGCCTTCCGGGACGACATTCCCGGAAGCTGTGTTCGAAGATCTTTCAAGTCCCCTGCTCGGTTGGAAAAAAAAGGTCTGTTTCTTACAAACCCTTGCAGCGAGTATGCCAGTCAATAATAACGCGAGTCAATACAAGACCTTCTGTGCCTCCAAATTGCACATCTTTGTTTCTTCATACCTTGCAGGATGAGTTCTTTGGCTTTCAAGGCGGTTGCAAAATCTTTGCAACTTGCTTTGCCGTGGAAATTCTGTTTCCTGTTCTTTCAATTTGTCTTTTTTTTTCCGAGTCTTTCTTTAATCGCAAAATAATTTACAACACATCGGGCTTGTAATACATTTGTTTTCTTACGAATTATTTGCAGAGAGCATAATACCATTCAGCATTTTTGCTTTATCGATTCCACGCCCCTTTTCATGTCATTAAGGGAGAAAAATATGCTAAAATATAGAGAAAATATGGTACAAACTCAGCTATAATATTATTATGTGGCAGCCCAAAAAGAGAAATAGCCTTTTTCTTCGGAGAGGTCTACTTATTTTCTTGCAGAACTTGGGCATAAAATTGCCAAGTTTCAGTGTCTCTTTTTTCAACCACATGCAATAAATAACTCTTTCTCCAACTTCTGTTTGTTGAGTTCAGAGTTTTGCTACATATGCATAAGAGTTCGACATTTTCTGTGATTACATTATATGACTACAGGTTTTCCAGGACGTCCATTTGAATAGAAAAAAATTGTCATGTTTGCTTTGAGTTTCATTCAACTTTGTCACCATCCAAAAAATTTACCCAAGCGGAACAGTGCACTCTGGAGTAAAACTAAGTTATCATTGCTCATGTTTCATGGTTTTATATCCACTTTCCAGTCATGATAAATCTGTAATGATAACCTCATTTTCACTATGCTGGGATTCCAATTTCTTGCATGTTGGGCTTTTCTAAATTTCCTATATTATTACCTTGCAGTCATTGTTTATCATTCTTGCCATTTCTCCACAGGATGATGCATATGGCATATGGCACTGGCATAAATAATCACTTCAAGGACAGTGAATTGAGAAAGTGCTCATCATTTGGGCACATTTTTTGGATTTTTAATAGTATGGGCTGTGGAGATGTTCAGAAGTATAGGGTTCCTTGTGCAATATCAATAGTACCTGACAAAGGTTTTCTGGAGCTGTGCCTATCCAGTTCAGTAAGAAAATAGGTGGGTCAACTCCAAAAGGGAAGGGTGTGAGTTATGTTACACCTGATGGTGAAGAGATCAGATCAAAGCGCCAAGTGAAAAAGTATCTCAAAGGCCACCCAGGAGGTCCTACTGCTGCTGACTTTGACTGGACCTCAGGTACTCTGCATGTGCTTAATGGAGTTTTCTTCCATTAAATGGGTTGAGCCACTCTCCTCATATGGCTGAAATGTTCTAGCTTTGATCTGTGTGGTGCAATCTACTATTGCTTTTCTTACTGCTGATAACTGCATGAAAAGTGTGGGGGTAACGATATTTATTGTCTAGCATGTTTTGGTGATCTGCCATACTGAAGGAACTGAAACATGCACATCATTTTCAGCATCAACCTTGTGGTACTTGCCCTTCTTTGTTGACTTGGGGTCTGGCCTCCTGCTTTCCAGGTGCACCTGTGTGTATCAACTGTACATGTGAATGCTGATTTTTGTTGATGTTGTGAACATAGGTGAGAGTCCAAGGCGATCATTAAGATTAAGTTCAAAAGAAAGACTATCCAGTGACAGCTTAGAGGCCAAAGCAGAGCTTCCAGTGACCAAGCGCTCAAAGCGACTAGTCTTTGACACTGCAAAGGACACTGTTTCTCCAGTTGTAGCAGCCACAGGGAGAAAAGGCAGAGGTGAGAATTCTTGCTTTTCATCAGTGAAATATAATGTGAAGACTTAGCAGTGACGGGGATTTTTGTGCCTGTTAAGTGGGTTTCACTCTCTAAACTGGTCAATGATCTGAGTCTTCAAATGTACATCCAGAAAAGGTGGAAGTTTGTTCCTCACAAGGAGATCTGATCCTCATGTGCCTTTTGCAACACAAAAGAGCACTTTGCTTTTGGTGTATTTTGAGCAAGATCCTTTAGCTCTCAAGACAAAGCAGTTAAGTGATGGGTTCCTAATTCTGTGCTCTTGTCTATTCATGCAGCCAAAGAAACTGTAGCAGCATCGGTAGCTGGAAATGAAGAAGACATGCAGGATGTAAAGACGGATACAGAGCAAGCAACAGAGGTTCAAGCAACAGAGGAAAAGGCAGATGTGGAAAAGGTAAATGGCCAGCAACTAGAAGCTTCAGTTTCTGTGGAGAACAAGATTGTCAACAACACAGAAGGGGAGAAAGGGGCAAGTGCAGCTGCAGATGAGCCTGTACTAATGGATGTAGATGTTCTATCCTCTGCAATAAATGGTGATGTGTTACAGGCTGACACAAATTTGGTCAATAAGGGAGCTGTTAAAACTGTTGAATCAGAGATACATGTTTCACCCACAGTGGCAACAGGGGAGGACCCAACTTCCAAGCATGAAGAGAAACAGCATGCAGCTCTGGCATCTGAGGTTAGATTGGAGTCAGATGTAGGCACTTTCACCATTCAGAATGGGGAAAAAGCAGAGGTGGATGGGGAAGGTGAGTCAAGTATTCCAAGTTTCTCAATGATGCTAGCTACATTTTGAATTAAATGGTGGAAAACCTCTGATGATTGTACAAGGTTAAGCAAACAAACTGCTAAACTGATTTTTATAAGTGTGCTATGCCATGAGAATTACTCTTTTGAACCTTGCTGATACCTAGTACAGGAAACAAAACTTAATAGCAAATGTTGACATGACTGCAGGAACATATGTACCTGTGTCATCAGTAGTGGAACAAACAGCAACAGAGCAGATATCTGAGGTGAATGCCGTTGAGGAGATTCTAAATCAGCAGATCACCGATTTTCTGACTGATGAACATCCTGAGGAAGATAAAAAAGCAAATGGAGTTGACATCAACAATCTTGTGAATGACAACCGACAGGAGGTGAAGTCTAAAGCTGTAGAACTGCCACAGCCTCAAGGTATCCATGCCCTTGTTGATGATTCAGTGACATTTGCACCTGGAGCAAAACCACAGGAAGAAGAAGCACCTCGCACACTGTCGGATTCACTTCAGCCTGTGGGTATAATTAGCACATGAAATGAAAGGAAGATAAAAAGTTTTGGAATCAAGAGGAGAGTTGAGAGTCACCACCACTTGTCTATTTACTTCTTACAAACTGTTGTTCTCTTCTCTTTTTCACCTGAGCTAAAACTGAGCAATGTTCCTGTTAGCTTCACACACACTTGGGAAAAAAACACTCTCTGGTAGAATGTTCAGCCAATAGGGCTTGGGCACCTCGTCACCATTTTTTGACTGAATGAAATCTTCTAAAAGCCTTTCTTGTATGCTACTGTATATGTAGAAAAGACTTAAGAAATCTGGGTTCAGAAAATGGGTCAAGACAGAAAATGCAAGAAATGACTGTCAGCTCGACACAGTTTGACACATCCGGAAGAAATGACACGTTGTATAGGAGGACCACATTGGGTTTTCTTTCTGTGTCTGGAGTGTGTGCTGCTGTCTCATTTGGTGTTGGTGATGACCTCTGAAGGCTTGAACTCTTGTGAATTCTGTAATCCAGAACTTCATGCACTTCTGTTTTCTTTGTGTAGTCCTAGATTGTATGGTTCTAGTGACGTTCTTGCCATGGTAAAAATAAACATAAGTGTGTACTGAGAGATCATAGGGCAGGCTAGTTTTAATGATCTGAATTAGCTATATAACAATCAGAGTTGCTTCCTTTCACCAACTTTTGAAGACTTCCTGCAGATTTCTGACTATGGTGTTGACCTAGGTCATCCATTCATAGCCTAGATAGTTTGACCTAATTTGCATCCTCAAGTCGATTGCAGCCAGGATCCACAGGATTGGATTCCCAGACATGATCTTCACTCAAGAGGTGGGTATTATTTGCACTTGAATGATGATTCAACTATTCCTTTGAAAGAACAAAATCAAAGGCAAGGTTTCTCCTTGTGATTCTCTTCTTTATTATTGACACCCATCAGCCATGAGATGACAAACTTTTAATGCATATCATGCTCTGGACCAGTATTCAGTGCGCATCACATTTTTCCTGCCCCAGTCTTCAAAAATTCCTCTGAAACTTGGGAAAATCCAAACAAATGCTCTGCACAATCACCTTCAACCTGATTAGAGATTAAAGGTTTGCTCATCACAATGCACAACTGTTGGTCTGTTTTTTTGTGACAAATGGATCATTTACTGTCAGGTCAGGAATTAGATCATAAACCCTAATAACAATTCTTTCCATTTGAAGCATGCTGCAGTGGTGCCAAACTGCAGTGTTTTCAGCAATGGTACCAACATGGTGTTGCAAACCCAGGTTTTTGAACAGCCATGCTTGTCATTTGGAGATAACTACTCTGAGAAGAAAGATGATCTGAACCGGCTGAACTACATTCAAAGGAGACAAGAAGACAAGGGAAGAAAGGGAAAAAAAGAGGTTTAGAGTTTTGCCCTAATATTTGCATCTGGGTATCAGATAACGTTAGAAGAGGAAGTAGGGTTTCCAAGTTCGATATAAATAAAATATTGCGAGACGAAATGGCAGGAAGCCAGAGAGGAGGGCTCCCAGCTTCTATAGCTCAGTTGGCTAGAGCACCCGTTTAGTAAGCGGGAGGTCCTGAGTTCAACTCTCAGTGGAAGCAGTTTTTGATGGCTGGTTCAGAACTGTGGTTATCAAAATCGAATACCCACAGTTCCCAATTTTTAACAAAATCAAATACCTGCCCAACACTGGTTTATCTGGTTTAGTAATTTTCTCCATTTGTTCCTTTTGGTGCCCATTCCTTTTAGTTGCCAATGGGATCTGTGTGTGCCACTTACACTCCAACTTTGGTCTTAGTTATGCAGTTGAAAAATTGCCAGTTTCATTCACCTCAGTGGCCAATAATTTCAGTTTCATCGCTGATTTATTGTGTTCTTTTGCAGTTGCATTACAAAGTGGACAAGTGAGTCTTTTTTGGGCGTCACAATAGAGTTTATCCATTAAATTCGCCCTGTCTTTTGAGCCCTAGTTTGACCCTCTAATCCCTGTTTCATCCCCAATTGAGTGTAGTTGTAAAGTGAGCAAAATTGAGTACAGTTTTGTGAAACTGGGTATCAGTTTAGAAGATTTACAAGATCTCATTCTGACAAAAGGTTTGATTTCATGAAGAACATAGGCCCAGCAGGGAAGGGGCAGGTAAGGCAAATACAAAACTGGGGGTGAAACTCCTCTGAGGACGAATTTAGGTGAGAAAAACTAATTTGGTCCCCTTTTTGGCTTTTTTTTGGGTGTACTGTTTTTATTCTGACTTCTCATCTTTCTTTCTTTTGCAATGAGCCAATTCGATTGACCCATCACTCAATAAGATAATGAATTGATGGAGGCTCCCCTAACTGTACGGTTTTTTTTCCAAGAACGGACTTCTTCCCCTTTGGCCCAGCTATATAGGTGAAAGGAGGACAACATTTGCCAAAGCATATGGGATAAAAGTGAGGTTAGTAAAGTGCTAGAAAGGTTTGCAGCCAATCCATGCAAGTGCATTGAAGTGCAGAGCCAATAAAGCAATTTGCACCAGGAAAGAGACACGTATAAATGCTGATCTGCTGAGTGCAGGTCCCAGTAGTAGTAGCTTCGTAGCACAGTCTGATTCTAAGCAGTGCCCTGTTCTGTTGTCTTGCAATTCTGGTTACCCGGAACCGGACAGAAAACCGGAGCAAAATCCTTACCTGGACCCAAAACCCACTTAGTACAGTTGTGGGTTCGGTTTCCACATCTTAGGAGGACTCTAGAGAGGGAGAGAGAGAGAATTCAAAGCTTGTGTGGTGGTTTGGAAATGTGAGATTTCTTCGTGTTGTGCATTTGGCAGTTTTGTTTCAAAAGGAGACTGGATTACACAAGGACTTTGAGTGTGAGTTCCATTTGTGAGTGGAAGTGGAAAAGGAAGACCGGCTAGCTGCCAAGGTTTGTAGATTCAAGACCGGACCGGGAGATAGCTAGATGGAGGGAGGAGCTGAAGAAGCTCTCATATGCAAGATTTGTGGTGTTCAGTTTGGCCCAGGAAAAAACCCACAAGTATGCCCCATTTGCACGGATGAGCGACAATTCTTACCCAGGTAAACAAAGGCTCTCTGATCCACCAGTCCCATCACACTTTCTCCTCTCTTCAACATCCCTCCTTTGTTTCCCTAATTCCTCTTCTCCTAAAGAATTTCATATCTAACCATTGCAGAATGACTATCTAACCATGAGCTGCAAGGTTGCTTTCTGGTACGTTGTTTTGGCGGTTTGGGTTGTAAAACCTGGTTCAGATTGACCAGTGAAAGCTCGTCTCTTTTTTTGTGTGGCTTTTAGTATTTCTTAGCTTCTGTTTCTTGCGTTTCATCTGATTTTGTTTCTGAGTTCTCAGATTCCCTTAATGTGGCCTGAATGCCACAGATCTTCTCAAAATTTTCATGAGTTAATGTGAACTACCACATGATTTCTCACCTACCAACTATTTGTTTTGCCGTGCATAAAGTCATCAATCACAGAAATTGACATGTATGCTTACATACATACATACATACATACATACATATATAACATGTGAATGAGACATGTTGGGTCTTTGAATCACTACTCCAATTGCAAAGAATTAAGAGCTAAATGTTAATGTGTACATTCTTTTGGGGTTCCATTCAAACCTAATCTTCTGATGACTTCAAGCAAAACTGCTTGTCTTCAGATGACTAACAATATTTTCTCTCTAGAGTTGATGGAACATTTGGCCTCCTAAACAGCACCAGCATGATGTACCTTTTTTTTGGTCAACTGATGATTAGGGAAGGGCAGAAATGGACCAACTTAGCAAAGCTAAAGGCACACGGCCATTTTGCAAACAAGTGGAGGAAACATGAACCTGGCCTTTACAGCTTTGCCACGGAGCCCAAAGTGGGAATTGGCCAACGAGCCTTCCTTATTCAAACTTCCCGTATGTTCTCTTCTTGAACGATGTGTTTTTTTGGCACTCATATTTCTCATACTGTCTTTTCCCAGATGTTTCAAAATGTTGAGATGCAATTCAAAGGATGTATCTCTACTGGGCTTTGAGAATGCAGAGGCACACGTGTATATTGGACCAAATCTATTATTACCCATACACCATTCCACCTGGGTTTCGCATGCAACAGAAAGCCAATTGTTCTTCCGATGTTTCAGTGCTTCAAACTTTGTTTGTGTGCCCTGAGAAGTTTCTTGGAAAAATAAAAGCAAAGGACCCATTTGGGAATGTCTCTCATGAATTTGAGCTTGGGTGGATGGATACACCAGATGGAAACATCTTATGGGACTGCATCTCTTTGCTGGATGAGGCAACTGTGGACATTATAAATGCGCTTGGAGGCCTGAAAGCAATAGCCATTTCTCACCCACACTACTATGCCACAAATGCAGTATGGAGTGCTACTTTTGGCAATGTACCAGTATACATCCATGAAAGGTTTGGATTGTAGAGAGAATCAAGATTGTTTTGTTGATTTTGCAATTTTTATATGTATTTTCCCTTAGTGTTGAATTGATACAGATTCTGTGCAGAGGAATTTGTGTCAGTATTGGTGGTTTGCACTTGAACTTGCTTCTCTGACTGGTACACCCTTTGTTTGATTGAGTCAGAAGAAAAGGGTGTTAAATCTAAATCCAACTTCTCTCTACAACAATACCCAATTGTATGTATATTCTGTTGTTTTGGATGTTGTCAGGTTAATTCAATGGCAAGTTGAACTGTTATCTGGTTAATTGCTTTGTTCAGATTCAGGTCAAGTAAATATGCTCTGCTATTTTCAGTTTGTAAGAGCTTAGGGCTGGGTACTTCTGAGGTGTATTAACAATTCAACCATTACAGTGACAAGCAATGGGTTATGTGGGAGCACAACAATGTCAAATATTGGAATGGTGATAAGCTGCGGATTTTGGAAGGTGCCACACTGATTCGACTCGGGGGCCATTTTTCTGGAGGTCAAATCCTACACTGGACAGGAGGAGCATCAGGAAAGGGTGTGATTCTAACAGCTGATATTTTACAGGTAATTTCTTCCAGTTTGTCACTTCTTTCTACTAACCAACAGTATGTTCTATTGCCAATAAAGGCACCAGAGTCTGATCTTCATACAGTAAAGGCTGTCATGCTCCTCCAATGAGATGTGACTGTCTTTATCCACAGACTTAATACATCCAATGGATGGTCTGTGAATCATGGGGTGCTAAAATATGGAAATTGAGTTGCAGGTTGTCATGACAAGGACAGAGGTGAGCATAATGCGTTCATACCCTAACTATATCCCACTGTCGGCCAGCCACGCTCGCCACATTGCCTGCCAAATGGAGCCATGGGAGTTTGAGCGAGTCTATGGGAGCTTTTGGGATGCAGAAATAATGAGTGACGGAAAATCACGTGTTGAGTACTCACTGAACCGCTACATCAAGTGGGTCACAAATGAGGATCTTTATGTCTAAGTTAGCTAGCATTCCCTTACTTAGTATTGCTGTAATTTTCTTTCTGGGTGCAGAGTTAGGGCTTGAGGACCCAGGATTTAAGGTACCTAAAGTTTTAAGGTTCAGTCTTTTCACATGTGTTGCTTGAGGGCCAAGCTTGAAACCACAATAGACTGTGAGATTTCCCTTCAAATGTAAGGAGGGAGAGAAACCAACAAAAGAGAAATTGCCATACTCATCTCCCATGAATTGTTTTTATGAGCAACGTGAACTTGCTTTTGTTCCTCTTATTCACAAGTCTTTTTTGTGCTGGAATTGCTGGTGCTTGTTTACTACAAGTCATTTGATCAAATGGTGTGGTATAGATGCATTGGGAAGAAAACATGTTCTAACCAACCAGGAGCATCTACCCACCTAGTACAGTAGCCAAGAAGTCTATTGTTGTTTCAAGTTACCAATATGAATATCACCTGGGTATGTAACTGCATTTGCAACATTGACACCAGTACAATGATATTTAGCAATTGTGTGTATTGTGAGCAAGACCGAAACTCATCCTTGTAGGTGGCACTGAATCTGGGTAGGAGGAGTATGGCAAGGGCCAGGAGGCTTTTGAGCCCACGCTGCACAGCTGCTTTTCTGCTACTTGAATGACCAGAATTATTTATTGTGGTTCTGTCAGAACTCTGGTAACAATCTTCGTGGTCTTGCAAAATTGTGTTTCCTTCCAATGTCATTCATGCAGGTATAGAGGGCAAGTGGTTGTGTGTTGTTCTATGAATGACATGTTACTACTCCTTGTTTAATGATATTTCAACAATTGTATGAATCAAGTTCAAATACCATACCAGTGCTCATATATCCCTAGTATGAAGCAAAAAAATGTGGCACCAGACTAAATCAAGGTCTCTGAGCTCAATTTTATCATTTCCTGGGTTGAATGTGGCCACTAAAATGCAGAACTCAAGAAGGTGAAAGTACCAGTGTGGGTGCTGGTTCTCAAGAAATCTCCCTTTTTTCTCATATACCAAGATACTCAAATCAAGTCTTGGATGTCAGTCATCGATAAATGCATGATATGTTGAAGTACATGGACGGATGATCGGCATCCATGGACATAAGGATAGTCGTCATCCATCGTCATCCACGAGGGCTGGTCTGAGCATGGATAATTTGAGCTTTCGGGTGTACGTTGTGAGTGTTTTTGTTGTTGTGGGTTTTGCTGCCCTCGTCGTCGTCGTCGTCGTCGTAGCAGAGCATCGTCGTGTTGTGGTGGCGATGGTGTGGGGTTTGGGCTGGAGCCTGGGCTGGCTCCGCGGCCTTCTGTTGTGGCAAAAACAGCCCAAGATTGATGATGCTGCTACCATCTCCCAAAACCTTGTCTCCTCTTTGAATCTCCCGGATTCTACAACCCAATTCGTGACTGCTTTGCGACACCCGGACGAGGCGTCTGCAGTGGTTTACATCGTGGCTACTTCTCCTCTCTCTGCAAACTCGCTGTCTGATATCAGGCATGTGGTTCGTGCCGCGGAGCCCCGAACGGTGGTGAGCTTGATCGAGCTCCAGGACCTGCGATGCCTGCAGGAAGAGGAGAGATTTGGAGCGGGGAAGGCGGAGGAAGAAGAGAAAGAGGCCGCGGTGCCGACGTCGATTTTTGGAGTGATCCGTGAGTGTTTTCTCAAGGAGGTGGAGGATGGAAGTTTCGAGAGTAGGGCGAGGATTGGAGCTCTCAGATCGATCTTCGGGACCGGTTTCTTTGGGCACGCCTTGGAAGCGAAGCAGGCGGCCAAGGACTCTCGGGCCACTTTCTACTATCTTAATTTCCCTTGCAGAACTCGAGATGCACTTGGCGGCCACCAGCAGCAGCGAGGTGTTGATGAAGAAGGAACCGCAAGTGAGGAAAATTCTTCACAGACTTTAACCGGTATGGGAAGGAGGCAGCTTACTGGCTTCAGGGCTCTGATTTCCTATGAGGAGAAATCGAAGTGGAGGGACCTCCTCAACTACAGCTTCAAATCCTCTTCCATATTCTCTTCAGAAAGGTTAGTCTTGTTTACATCCTTCTTCCTTCTCCATTATGGCAGCCTGGTCAAGATTTCCAAGCGCAAGATTTCACTTAGGCCAAGATCTTTCATAATTGAATTTGGTCGCTGACTCCTTTGCTCCTACTGGAACTGCCGCTTCTGGCTTTGGATCTGTCTGTGAGAAGCTCTTGATTTTGATAAGATTCTGACTTCAGGATATTGTCTCTGAAGCTAACCTTAATAGGTGCTGAAGAAAGAGACTGCGGTTGGAAGGAGCTTTTAGGGTTTTAGGGTCAGTGATGATTCAATGCGGTTTCCTCATCAGTGAATGCAAAACTGTCTCTGAAGCTAACCCTGATAGGTGCCAAAGAGAAAGACTGCAGCTGGAAGGAGCTTTAGGGTTTGAGGGTCAGTGATGATGCAATGCGGTTTCCTTATCAGTGAATGCAAAACTGTCTCTGAAGCTAACCCTGATAAGTGCCAAAGAGAAAGACTGGAGTTGGAAGGAGCTTTAGGGTTTTAGGGTCAGTGATGATGCAATGCAGTTTCCTCATCAGTGAATGCAAAACTGTCTCTGAAGCTAACCCTAATAGTGCAAAAGAGAGAGACTGCAGTTTGAAGGAGCGGAAGGGTTTTAGGGCCAGTGTTGATGCAATGCAGTTTTGTCATCAGTGAATGCAAAACTGTCTCTGAAGCTATAACCCTAATAAGTGCAAAAGAGAGAGACTGCTGTTGGAATGAGCTCTAGGGTTTTAGGATCAGTGACCATGCAATTTGGTTTCATCATCAGTGAATGCAAAACTGGTTTAAGTGTTTGAAACTTAAAACAGTTTTCATGCAACTTTAGAGTCCACATCTCAGGTTGTATGTAAGGTGAATGTTGTGTCAAATCTGTGCTCAGTTCTTACAGGTTTGGTACCTGTTTTGCTACACTTGATATTGGTGAAGAATCTGGAACTTTAGAATAGTCAAAAAATCAGAGATGTTTGGGGTGCAAAACCTTATTCCTTTGGTCCATATCTTGAAGCTTGAGCAAGGTTCTAGGGTTTTTGGATGGCTTATCTGTTCAGCAATTTTACTAAGTGTTTGTCTGTTAGAATTTGATGCTATGTCTAATGATGCCATTTTTTGGCTCCCAGTTGTGAGGCTAGTTGTACAAGTATCGATGACAATGTCACAGTTCTGCAGTGACAAAAGCTAGTTGTGCCGCTTGTGTCAAGCACACAATGAACCTGAATGGTTAGCATTGGAACTTTTCAGTTGCAGGCAGGCAGACTGCTCCCAATGGTTCTGAATTGTACAGTAGTATTCCAATTGGTTGCTTCTAAAGTGCATGCCAGTAGTCCTTTCATGTGGAGAGAGGTTGGAGTGTGCTGGGGCTTTTGACAAGATATCCTCACCCTGTTACCTATCAGGACAATCTCATTGAGACCAATCAGTCCAGATAGATGTCTTCTGGTTAATAGGGCTTGTTCTACAACACTATCTTGTTCTATCACAAGTCTCGGATGGTGAATGTGACATGCTAACTGTTCTCAAAATGTTTTCCAAAATGATGCAGGATTGAGGACTCAAGAAAATCACTAGCTGCATCTCCAAGTGGCCTATTTAGTAGTGAAGTTTGTCCAGCCTTTGCAAGTCCCTTCTACCCCTTCCTTGAGACCCTGTATGAGATTTATGAATCCCCAGCACTTAGACAAGCACTGCAACAGACAATTAAACTGCTCCGGGATGTAGAGGGTGGAAATGAGATCAGTCCGGATGACATTCTAGCATCCCGCCATTTCCGTTTGGCAGTAGAGATGCTCCGTATCCAGTGCAATGAAAACACTAAAACTATTATTCCTCACATAAAGACCTACACTGGGAAAATGTCTGCAACACAGTTCTCTGACCTTGCATATGAAGAAAAGTGTGATGTGCTTTTGGCACAGTCTCTTCAACAAGAATTGAAAAGATCTAAGACTGTTGTTGCAGTTATGGATGTAAGACGGGTTCTGGGGATCTGTTCACATTGGAAAATGCCTGTTCCTGAGGAGGTCTCAACCCTTGCAGATGAATGCTTTGTCACCTTGGAGGAAGCTTCTGGAGGCAGCATCTTCTCTCGGGGCATAAGACATACAAAGCTAATGGATTTGGACACATTGGAGTCAAACACTGCTGTTGTTGTGGGAGGTGGTGTTGCAGCAGTGTTTGGTTTATCATCGTTTTCCCTCTCAAACTGGGCTCCAATATCACCTGTGATGACTCTTGCCACTTTCAAGGCATCTGCGTTAGCCAAGTTTGCTCTTTTGCATACAAAACGGAGCTTTGCATTTGCACTGGCAAAGGGAGCTTCACCAGCCTCAAAGGTTGTGTTTTCAAAGGCTTCAAAATACTCATTATCAAAAGCTGCAATGTCTGCAGAGAAAATGCGAACAGCAGCCCAGAGTGTGGTAGCAGCTGCTGAAAAGGCCTCACTTTCAGCCATTCGGACAACATTTTACAGTATAATGAGGTGGCAACAGGGGAAACATGTAGATCGTCGCCCATGGTTACTTTTCACTGGTAGTTTGGCTGCAGGGGCAGGAATCTGGTTCTATGGGGATGGCATTGAAAGGGCCATTGTTGCCACCCCATCTGCACCATCCATTTCTAGGCTGGGACAGGGGTTAGAGAATCTTAAAGAGTCATCATCTCATGCAGATTTGGTGTGGCAAAAGTCTCATGAACTATTGTACAGGAAAAGCAGCAAGGTGAGTTGAGGAGGAAGGATATGAAATTTTGGTAGACTAATTTTTAGGTTGTAAGGCACAAATGTGCTTCAATAATCTTTGAGTAAGCCAAGTTCTATGCATACCTGCACAGTGGCAAGACTCTTAAGGTCTAGGTCACCATTAAACTGAAGAGACTGTATAGTAGAAAAAAGCTGTTGAATAATGTCTTCAGTAGTACATATGAAGTGAGGCTTCCTCACATGTTCGATTGTGCATGGTATTTGTTTGAGGTTCAAAATCTTGGATGTGGATGAGGTCTCATCAGTGTGCAGGAGGTGTGTCTAGGACAGAAGGATGATATTCAAGATTGCTGTGAATTGCAGATATATGCTCAAGGAGATTGTTCTTCATCATGGTGACAATGGCATTGTAGATAGACTAGTTGTCATTGTTGTCATTGTTCACAGACTGGGTAACCTCTGGGCATCCAATACGAGCTAGGGCACTTAAACAGAGGCTTTGCCATTCCATTTCCTCATGTTGAAAGTGAAGGATTTTGAAGAACTTCACTATTATGTGGGTATTTGAAATTTCTGAACTGCATGAGTCAGCTCTACTTGAACTGCAGATTTTGTCTGAGAATTAAGATCCAGAACTGCATTTCTGAGCTGATTAGCTTGATTACAATTGGATTGTTGGGACACAGTACAATGGTTTGGGTATATGTTTGCTGGTATGTTGACCATCTTTAGGACTGGGAATTCAAGAACAGGTACTAGATATGGCTTCTACTGCTGCTAGATGAACTGGGTAGGTGAACTGCTATTACTTGGCTTCATAACAGGTTCTTTCATCATCCCTTCTTGCACATTTCTACCATCCAGTTGGACTTGTGCTTGGGTGCCAAAGATTGATAGCCAAGAGCATTTCTTTCTCTCTTGAGATTTTGTCTCTTTCCTCTCTTCTTTCAGTGTTGCAATGGACACAAACTTCCCATTTGGAGTCTCTTTCTTTTCTCTCTTTTCAATTTTGGATGCACACACTTAACACTAAAACTTTCTCTCTTTCCTCCCTCTCTTTTTATTTTTAACTTTCCAATGGGCACACCTACCATTAGAATCTCTCTCCTCTCTTTTCTTTGTGCATTCATCTTTGTGTTTGAATGCACACACTTCACATTAGAGTCTCTTTCTTGGTCTCTTCTTGTGATTAGAGTCATTTCTCTTTTCTTTGCCTTTGAATACTTGCTACTCATGCCTCTTTCTCGTCTTTTTTTCTTTTGGTCTTCAAATGCACATACTTGCTATTAGAGTCTCTTTCTTTCTTTCTTCTTGATCCTTGAACGCACAAGTCTTCATGCCACCATGTGACCATATATGATCCATCATTCAAAGAAGTTATGCAATTGTTTTAACATTGTAATTTGTGTTGGTAAAAGTTACCTTGAGTCATCCATTTTTTGCTTTGTCTTGAAATTCTGATTATTAATGTTGTTCTTATATGAACATTGATCTTGTGAAAACAAGGCAAGAGATGAAACACATAAAACTTTAGGTCATATTATTCAATTATAGCTATAAATATGATGATGAAGTTTTCCAACAAATGTACATGATTATATTTCAATTCATCAAGCATGTTCAACAATGTTCTCTCGAGAGTGTATGAGAATTCATCAAGAGTAAAAAAATTGTTGCAAAAGAAAATGGCTTGCATTATATCTATGTCTTTGTTTTACTTGTTGGTCACTTTCTTGACTTATCTCGAAGCTCATTCGATGATTCCTTTGCACAAAGAAAATAATAACAAAAATGTTTATGTAATTGTATTGTACACCAAAACACCAAATGATTATTGTTAACTTTACATTGCAACTCGTGTCATGTTGCAAACCATTGTTTGCTACAATTCAAATGTTGATTTAATCGTGATAGCATCAAAAGATCTCCCAATGGAATTGTAGAAAACTTTGTAAGTATGATCATGTGACATATATTAGCCAAGGTCTAGAAACCATGGTTGTAGAGTGAAGACATGTTAAGTTTTAGATTGCAAAGTTCTACCACATTCCTTGGGATCATTTATTGGGATTCAATATGTTTCCATTACTAATATGACATGCATTAAAACGTTTGAATTCACATTCTTTCAAATTTCTGAATGTTTTCAAATAAATGAAATATACAACAATGTTGCAATGATCATTATTCAAAAAAAATCAAAGGAACCTTGTATTGGAAAGATAGAAATCTCTACAATGTTATGTAGAATGATGAGTTTGAAAACAAAAATCATGCCCATATGCAAGCAATAGCTTAAAATTTTCATTTTACATGCAGACTTTTTAAATGATCAATAAAAGTTCATGCATCTATATCCTAATTCAAGTTAATTTATTTGGTGATCTTAAATATTGTTCACATTCCTTTGCCAAGAAAAATCATGATGGGAAAGGTACATGTAACAATAAGATATTTCAAATTTTTAAGTTTACCAATAAACTAGTATGGCTAGTCATTATGTGAAGTCTTGATGTCCATGAAATCAAAATCTTCATGAAATTTTTGGTTCAAAGTTTTGAAATAAATATGTTTTGTTTGAATCCTTTTCATAATAGGGTTGATGAAATGGGGCAAGTCAAAATTGTGGACAAAATCTTACCAAAGTTTGATATGAAATTCATATATTCATGTCGGTCCAACTATATGCAAATGATTATATTCATTTGTATCATTACTTGATGAAATCTTTGAAGCTTGTAAAATGAAAAGAAATCATTTCCTAGTGTTTTGCAATCATTTATGTTGCATGATTGTGGAGTTCAAAAATATTCCTACAAGGAAAATTGTTGTTGAAAATATGTTGAAAGTGTATTGTATAATTATGTGTTAAGGTTAACAACATAAGTCTTACATTATGGCCCATTATTGAACCTTTTATTCATGATTCCAAAAATAATGCAAATTCATAATGGGTGAAAGCATGATAAAGTATGCCAATGAAAAATACTTTTTTTTTGCTGAAATGTATCTATAAATTAAGACTCAATACATTGAACTCATGAATATTTGTTACTTTAATGATCAATAAAAAGGAAGATCTTTGACTTCACTTCATAATATTGAATAATTGCATGTTTTAATATGCATTTAAATACATTTTTAAAAATACAAGTACAAGAAAGTAGGTGTCACGCTCCTACTTCAAGTATATGAAAATATGATGAAAGTACAATTGTAATTAGATTTCTTATACTTTCAAATGGATAGAGCACTAATATGTATCAATGTGTTTTAAAATTTTTCATATTATAATCATAATTTACCAAACAAATAATTAAAAAATATGTTGGAAATTTTGAGAACCCAACTAATTTAGAAAATATTTTTCATCCATTTTTCCTATATTAAAATTCCTCACGTTTTATGTTTAGCTCACCATGAACTCAATGGAGTGCACCATTACTTCATAATGAAAGTTTTAAAAGTTTCGAATAGATTTTTCCCCTATTTATGCCATAAATGTGACTGTGATTAAATGTATGACTACTTTTTAAGCATACTTTATCATATTTTCACCCTAACAAGTTAAATATTAAAAAATTAAACAAACCCCTTAACATCTTAGATTTTCATTTGTTCATTTTTTTGTTATTTAGCTAATGTGGCCACAAGTTTTCCTTTTGAGAATAATGAAAATATTTTTTTTTTAAAAAAAACTATAATTGAATTAAATTATACCAATTTGATGAATTTTTTTGTCAATTTTCCTTTATCAATCTGAATTTGAAAACCCCAATGAAATTTTAAAAGGCGCAATACAAGGTGAGAAAAAGCCAAGGGATAATGGGAGACCTAGAAGGGAAAACAATAAACATTAGAATAATTGGTGGGAGTGTAAATAAAGGTGAACATGAGGAGACCCATGGGATTGGGAGAAAGAAGGTTTTTTGAAAACATCCTAGAACCAAGCAAAAGCATTTTTTTCAAGGGAGGGCCCTTAATGGGGGGGGAGGGGATCCAATGGACCTTTATTGATGAGCTCAAGAAGGGGGATGGGGGGGATGCATTTTTATAATACATTTTTCATTGTAACATGAGTTCATGACAATGCTCACACATTTGCTAATGGTGGGGCTACCATAGGACTCCATGATGCTATTCCTTTCACCCCATCTTGTGCACTATCTCCATTTTCAACTAAAGTTTTCTAGCCACATCAAACTTCCAAATCTTGTCAAGATTTTCAAAAAATGATCAATGGCTGGGTCCAAATGACATTTAATGAATCAATGTGTTTACTTTGCATTTAGGACTATTGTCCTTTTAAAGTTCTTTTTGCAAAAAAAAACATGTTTTCATAAAGAGGAATTTTCAAATGAAATATTTTGAAACTTTTTATTTATTGTATTTATAGTTGCCCCAATATTTTTTTAATAATCAATTTTGAATAAATAATATTTTTTGAAATTGTACAAATTTGTCAAATTTTGTGTTGTCTTGAAAAAAATTCACAATTGCAAATCATACCAAAACATGTTAATATTTTCAGTTTTAGTTTCAAATATTATAAGCTACAACTTTTCTTCAAACAACATATACATTGCATCACATTTACATGTCGTAAAAGATTCATGAACTTTTTGAAAACTTTAAATTTTGATACACAAAATTGAAAAACTATGAAAATTTGAGTTCTTTTTATATGTGTATGATAATACCCTATTACTACCCAAAAAAAATGAAGGTAAAAAAATTTGTATTATGGAAACTAAGGGGCCCTTTGTGAAAATATTGTTATTGAATGAAGATGTTAAACATCCTTTGTTCAAACCAAACTTTGATATTTGAAGATTTTTTTACTCATTTTATATTTTTCAATATCCATATTATTCAATAAGCACAACTTTCTATGATTCACATGCCATTAAAGTGGCACCACATAGACAAATGTAACAAAAATTGTAAAAAAATTGACATTTTGACATCAATTTTGGCTCATTTGAGCTCATTTGCACCCAACTAATTCCATAAGCTCTTCACTTGTTATCTAATTTTCTTCCTTTCTATCAAGAAAGGGAGAATGTTTAATTAACTAAAAAAGTTGATAGGATATAAAGGCCTTTGGCAAGAAATGGTTGGAGAGGTGAACTCCCACCAAAGCTTATTGTGAACTTAACAAATATCTTGCCTTTGATTCACATAAAGATGAACCTTATTCAAGTTTATGTAGTTTTTTATAGAGTAGTGGTATGGTGATGGAGGTCCTTTTAAAGGCCTTGATGATAATAATTGTTGGTCCTGCAACTAATACCATGTGAATGGTCATAATTTATCTATTAATTTGTTTAATGGATTTATGTGGTGGATTTACCTTTGTAATTGAATTATCTTGCTAATGGTTCATGTTGAGTGAGTTTAAAACATAACTAAAACCAATCCTATTATTCATAGTGCTTCCATTACTTAATGGAGTCAATGATTGTCCAAAAAAATTTGATTTTCAAAACTACACCCAATGTGTCCATGGTTGGATGCCCTCCTAATGTAAAAGTTATGCCTAAATATTCCAATGATCACGATAATCAGAAATGGTTTAAGTGAAACATGTATAAAGTCCATCAATGATAACCACAATGACAATTATGGATGTTGCCCACTTGACAATTATGAAAACATTTTATAACTACTTAACTAAGTCATCTTTCACCAACTCCATGTGATAATTATGAAAACATTCCATAACTACCTAAGTACTTCACTCCTTTCATAAAAAAGGATATGAAAAGGCAAATTAACATATGCCTTTTCATAATTGAATTTTCATAATTTTGTTGAATTCAATTCAACAATATTATGAAAAGAATTTAATGGAAATCAAATTGAATTTGAATTCAACTAATTTGGGTTCAGTTCAATAATTGAAACCAATTTGAATTCAAAGAAATTCAATTTAATTGAAACTTCAAATGAGAACACTAACCATGTTGAATCCAAAGGAGGAGAATATTGTGTTCAATTTCAATTCACTTTAATTTAGGAATTTGAATCTAGATCAAATTCAATTGAATTGTATTCAATTCAAGTTACATTATGCAAATTTGTTCAATCATTCAAATGAAACTTAATTACTACAAAATCAACTCATCTTTTTCATCAATTTTTATCATTGGTAGTGTGTAGTAAAACAAAGCCCAAGTTTTAGTATTGGTAGGATTAGTAAAATCCATCATAGATACCATGAACCAACCTCCCTTTCAAATATTCAACCAAGGTACGATCTAAGGAGTGTGTTTGAGTATGATCAAGATGTCAACTAACTTACTAGGACATGGATCATGATGGACTTGCAATTATTTTTTGAAAACTCTTTTTCTAATGAAACAATGCTTGATTGAAATATGTTTAATTCAATCATGTGAAGAACTAACTTTTTAAAAAAATTAGTGGAAATTTAGTTGCCCATCACGAATAGGAGTTGTGTTGATTTTTGTTCATCAAGTACTTGAATCTCTCTCTAGTAAGCTTCTCAATTACCTCCTTAGGAATGCTTATCATTGCCATATATTGAATTATGTGTAAGATTTTTGTACATGCTTTACAATCCAATTGGTTGTTTTAGTGAGGTGCAAGTTGTTTTTTATTGTCCCAAGTAATTGAACTCAACTCAAATAGGAATAAGTATCCTAAGGTTGATTTTGGATCATGGATATTTTTAGCCTAGTTAGCATTTGAAAAACTAGTAAGCTTGGTCACCTCGCCTTGAACGTAAAAGATACCAACATCCATTGTCCCTTTGACATATGTAAGCAAATGTTTCACAATATCTAAGTGGGGAGTTTTAGGCTAATTTGAAAACTTACACATCATGTTTACTACAAGGATATATCAAGTTGAGTTTGAGTCAAAAAATTGAGTTTGAATGTTTTAAGTTATGTATTAGGTCTATTTTGTAAAGGTAAAAATGGTGCACATGTTATGGAAATAACCACTTAGTGCAACTCTAAAATTAAAAAAAATCTAAACCCAATGATTTTTTTGGAATATCATACTACAAAATACCATAACCACCTTCTTTAGCTTGTTTTCAGCTTTGAACTTCTAATGCAATGGAACCTTTTACAACATTTTGTATTGATTCTTTTTGCAAAATGAAAAGACATAGTGTTCCACCAAATTATAAGATAGTGAAATGTTGTCAATTATTGGATACTCATTTTGTGTTGGTGGATTGGCCTAAAGCAAGCTCCTAAAATTCCACCAATTTTTAAAATTTTTTTTTCATGTAATTTCCTTAAATTCTGAAATTTCCAAAAGTAATTTAATTACTACCCAAACTTGAAAAGCTCCTATACTAACCAATAGGTGTGATCCCTTTGACCTTTTATTCATTTTTTTGTAAAACAGAAGTATGTTTTCCTTGAATAGGGGTAAGTTTGAATTATGCAACCTTTGTGTCCTAGATATGGTTCAATGAATTCTATGTACCTCTAGGCAACATAGGGGGATGTAGATTTATGAACAAAATATGACTTGGACCATGCCTTCTTGCCCTCATCAAAATTAATTGTATGACAAGAGATGTGAAAGTTCATTTGTGAATTGTTCATGACATGAAAAACGTTTATGGGCTAAGTTATAATTTGGATGTCATGGAACTTGGATATGAAGTTTTATGGATATTTGATGGATAATGAATAAACAATGAACATATTGACAAATGACAAACAAAATGGGTGTACAAGTATGAGTTTGCAAGACAAAAAGCACAACAATAAGGTTGAACAATAGTTTCAAAGCTTGTCACAAGCAATGAAACATATGTAGTTCACATTTTCAATTACATTTTTTTGCTTGCTTGAGGCCAATTACATCTCCAATTGTGTAGTTCAAGAGTGTAGGCATCTGTGCACAATGTTAATATCCATTTGACCATTTGGCTATTTTGCATTTTTTGCATGAGGAGTTTTTACACATATAACACTCAACACAAATAGTTTATCAAGGTGTACAACCTTATCCCCTTGGATTCTGCATAAACTAACTTGGGGTCTATGTTGTTGTGCACTACTAATGCCAATCAACTAATCAATTGATGAAGAAAAAAAATTGGTTTTGTGAAAATTTAAGTTTCAGTCAAATGAAAACATTAAACGACATTGCATGGACCTTGAATTTAATTCAAATTCAATCAAAAAGAAATTAGATGCAAATTGATGGAGAAGATATTGAAAATTTGCTCATGAACATGGTGTCAAAAACAAAAAACACACACACACACACACACAAATTCATGTCTCTAATGGATTAACCAAATTCCAAACTAGAATTTGGTAGGACAAAATACTATGGGATTTTATAATTGTCCTACCTAAACCAACGCCAATAAGTAATTGTCACCATAATTAAAATAATCAAAATATTGATAATTTTTGTTTGGACATTACAAGCTTGTCTCAATAAGACTTAGTCAATTGCCAATTCCAAAATGACCATATCATGCTCTCAACATGGCCAAATCTAAATGCTTTGAATGTTCACATGGTCTAAAGGAATTACTAGCCATGTCATCTTGGCTTGGTAGGTTGTTTATTTCATTCAACTTAATACTAGCATTATAGAAATGAACAATCTTTCAAAGAAAAATTACAAACTTGAATTATGTAATGACAATTTAGTAATTATCAAGTCAATGACATCTGAACATCCAGATCTGATCACTTCATGAAACTTAACTAAACAAAAACATTCCACACATCATATGATCAATTGAACAGAACTTAACTACATCTATCGTTCAGATAGAAGACATTAAAACAGTTGAACATAGGACAATTATTGGTTGCATAGACCATTTTTGTGTAAATTGTTACCCTCACATTAATTGTCATGTCATTTATTTGTTGAAGTGGAGGAAGATGTATCTAAGGACCGCACATCATCCACTCTGCCAGTTTCTGGGATAGATAACAAAATCTCCACCAGACTACGCTCTCCTAAACTCACATGCATATAGATAAACATCAAAGGTTGTTGTGACTGACTTAGCAGCTTGAGGACAGGAGACAATAGTTTCTACCTTCAAAAGCATTTCAGACACAAATCCATTCAACCCAAGTTGAATACAAAACAACCTTTTTTTTTTGCAAGTACTGATAGAAGCAACCCAAGGGAAAGAAGAGGATTCTCAACTCTGTGAGCAACTTCTGAAGGATGTAAGACCTGCACCTATGGAATAATTTTGTCCAACTTTTTCGCCTGGTAAGTGCCCTTCTTTCTCAAGGACCTCCAAAGGCACATAATCAACCATCACCAAAGGACTAAAGACGAAAGACATCACACTCGGCACAATAAACTACCTTGATATATATAGGTCAGACTGCCAAGCAGCAAAAGCTCTCAATTGCACTCCCCTTTTCTGTAAGAAACAAGGGGGGGGGGCAATGGTCTCCAAAATACAGACAAATATACAAAAAAACCACACTGTTATGTGACACAGGAATTTAGACCTGCTGTCATTGATTAGCTGTACATCTTAAACCCTCGGATTCAGACCATGTTTACTACAGGCTGAAAATTGGGCGAAGATTTCTTTTGGGACTCCATTTGCTCCTGTGACTGATGTATCCCCTGACTTGAGTAATTGAAGCTGTTGTACAATGCCCAGGAGATGCTTGCCAACATATATAGTTCTGTCATTTACCAAATTAGGTTGTCATCACTGCAAGCTGACTGTTGTCCCAAAGCACACATCTTCCAACACAAAAACCTGCTGCTCTGTGTCCATCAGATTCTTCAACATCTCATAACCTCCAAGAGTAGGAAGTACCAGGTGAAGAAGCAAACAGCTGACTTGCTGATGTACACAGACTACAACCTTGGTCTTGAGTATACCCAAAATATCCGATGTGGCAGAGACAGGCTCTATTTGATACATTTGAAACCTCTACAGATGCCAAGCCAGATTGCAAACAAAATTGCACAGACAAAAACATCAAAAATCAACACCAGCTTCACATTGCGCCACCAGATATGGTGAGCATGAAACCTTGTACTTCCACTCTTCTGCAGATGGTGGGCTGATTCTGGTTTTGAACCACCTTCCACCATAACATCAAGTTTCTGACATCTATCCAAAGCCTTGCCACTGTTTTCCATCATTATCTCCTTCATCTCAGATACCTGGACAAGGTTTTCAAATGACTGTCAACTAACTGTATTTGCAAAACAGTAAGGAAATATCTACATGTGACCTTGTAATCAGAAGAACAAATAACATCTAATATACAATCATACACCCAAAAATCTCAAATTGCAGCAGAGCATTTGGTTCCGCAACACAAGCTCCTCAAGAAACTTCCAAGACATTCCAAGAAACACATCCATAGGAGAAAACACAGAAAAGAAATCCATAAAAATTCATCTTTAATTATCAGCAGATAACCTTCAAAAAACCCAGTAAGTAGGCCAGAAACTTCTTTCCCACAAATGCAGTCAATGTCTTTTCTTTTGAAGATATTTAGTGCTGTCATCTAGATGTGGAGCCTGCAACAGTGAACAGTTCACTCACCTGATCATTGACATTTCCCTTGTCTGTCTTCCCTCTTTTCCCTTTTAGAGGTGAAACTCGAAATCTTCCCTCAGAGAGCTTCTCAGGAGCTTGTTCTCGTTCTGGCTGCTTGTGATTGTAATAAAGGTTGCCACTGTGGTCAGATGTGAAAGCTTCAGGTGGCCCAGATTCAACATACGTATCATCATCATCATCATCATCATCATCATACTCTCCATTCTGTTGTGCAAGAAATTCCTCTTCTTTAATTCGGTCAACCTCCTTTTGGGGCACACCTACCAGTGGTAGAACCAGATGCCTAAAATTAGTAGAAAATTCATCTACAAAGCAATAAGGTTCGAGCCCCTGTCCATCCTGCTTCATCCCTTGGGCATGCATCATCGGTTTGAACTCATCCCTCACCCGCTCCAGAAATACAAAAGCTTTATATGGGGTGAGAGCCTCATCAACAATAGCACAGTAGGTGAATGGCATTTCCATAAGACAGCTGAATATTTTCCTCTTAGTTGTGTATGTGAAGCGCCGATGAAAAGCAGGCACTTTCTCCAGACATTGCAAAGCAACTGTTGCCAGATCAATATTCTGATCCTTGTACTCAGCCACTATCATTGTCCCCTTGGACACCGAGGCATAGTAGACCAGATTGGTAACAGGGGCTGCTGCCAGTCCCATTCCCACCCCTCCCAGCTTGACAGGTTCTTTGGATTTCCTTCTCTGTCGTATGAATGAGACCCCGTCTCCTTCGCTATCCCTCCACATATGCATCACCTCAATGTAAATCCCCTTTAATTGTCTATGTCAAACTCTGGTATCCAACATTTGCACTCTGTTTCAGGATAGATTAATGAGATACCCTAGTACATCGCCAGCTTTTTCTATACAACTTATTTGGTTATACTGACTCAGCCTACTTGCATCACATCCAATCTTTACTATCTCTTGTCAGGAGCTTTATGAACACTTCACTCCCGACCGAAATCACTAGGCACAGTCGATCTTCACTGACATATGTTGGGCTTTTTTCCACCGTTAGATGAATCCTGTTCTGGAACTGTCCAACAGAACACACACTTGATTTGACCTCAACTCATCACAACTCCAATCTGAACACAAAGAGTTTCATCAAAATCATGTCCAAGGTTAGCAACACACACATACAAAACACACTCCGAGAGCAACACTCAAACAAAGCAACAAACATGAGGCGCTACAGTCACAGCAGCTGTTCCCTACTTGTGAATAAAATGGACTGCAGAACAAATTTACATGGCATCCTTGCCTCACAAGCATATATTGAACTCGGAAACGCTGCAATCATTAAAAACCTAAACGTTATAGCCGAACATTGCCACGCACTTTTGATGAAAGAAAGCACTAAGAACCTCATACAAACGCACTCCAACACACGACACGCGTTAACCTAAAAAGAAAAAAACAAATACAGAACCTCCAAAGAAGGAGAGAGAAGCAGGGAAAGGACAAGAAGAAAAAACCTTAAAAGAGCAGTGCGTTGTTGCCATTATCGTTCTTAAGAAACCGCCACGCAACCTCCACCCGCTGGCAAGGCAATAATGCAGCGAACAAAAGAAAAGGTGGACACAAGAACAAACTCCAGGAAAAAGAGCCAAGGAACCGACAGACAACAGGACGCGGCGGAGCTCAACAACGGAGCGAAGAAACCTCCTCACACGGTTGTCCAAAACGGCAACGACAAGGGAACAGAAATGGCACAAAGCCGCGAAGGGGAAGGAAAGCGGTAGCGCAGCAACAACGCGAAAACGTAAAGCGTCGACTTCCGAGGAGCAACGAGGAAGCAAAGAAGAAGAACAAGAACAAACGAGTGATCGCCAGAATCGGTAAAGTCTGTAGGTATCAAAACACGAGCGAAAAAGCATATGGTAACTTAGGCCCCTTTTACACTAGGAGTCAGGGCCAATGTTCAACCCAAATCAAGCATTCCTATTGGTTCAAAAAGTTGAAATCAGCCCCAAGGGCTTTACACTAGAAAATTTCTTTTCAATCTGCCCCCAAGTTACTAATAAGTGCTGAACTTGATGGCTGTGTATTGGCCCCCAAGGCTGGAAAAAAACAGAAAAAAAGGATACCATCGAATTTGGGAGGCCAATTTGCAACCCTTGGGGCCCAAACAACAAGCCAAAAATGCTTTAAGTTGGCCCGAAGTTTTTTCAGCCTTGACTCCTAGTGTAAATCAGGCCTTAGGTATTGTAAATTCCCCTCTCTTTTTTGTGCCCATGTTTTTTCTCTCTTTCGCATTTTACCAATCCAATCCAAACCCTAAGGAATCTTGTATGTAGGTCTTTTTTTAAAAGTAAGTAGACTTTTTCTTTTGCCTTCACTTTGGAGAAAAGCCCAATTGATTTCATCTTACAAAGACAAAATTGATTTATTCCTTGTAATGAGGACTTTGTATTTAAGCTCTGCTTATTAATTAAACCTTCAGAACCTCAAAATTAGGGTTAGGTTTTGTATTTTTAAGGTTTTTTTCTACCTTACAATAGTTAGGGTTTTTTTTTTTTTTTTTCCTTTTTTTTCTTTCTTTTTAACAAAAAAATCAAACCCAACCCACCTTTCCAAGTCTTTGGCCCCCCCAAGAATAAATTACCCAAATAAAATGAATACAAAATATTTATGGTAACAAA
>Ga0116231_10004389_pt1 | contig 28575 bp, 25 predicted proteins | sample S1TSphgellanicum_2_FD_89695 | JGI IMG/M metagenome (GOLD analysis project Ga0116231, IMG submission 89695) | Host-associated microbial communities from peat moss isolated from Minnesota, USA - S1T2_Fd - Sphagnum magellanicum MG | ecosystem: Host-associated > Plants > Peat moss > Unclassified...
GACCCCCTAATCGAGGCCGGGCGACGCCCCTGAGATAGAGCTCGGCTTTTTAGGGGATTGCCATATGGCTGCAAGTGCGCTGGCGATGATTTCGCCGGAAGGCGGTTTGTCGCGGTATCTGACCGAGATCCGCAAGTTTCCGATGCTGACCAAGGATGAGGAGTTCATGCTGGCCAAGGCCTGGCGTGAGCACGAGGATTCCGGCGCCGCGCATCGCCTCGTCACCTCCCACCTGCGTCTGGTGGCTAAGATCGCCATGGGCTATCGCGGCTATGGCCTGCCGATCGGCGAGGTGATCTCCGAAGGCAATGTCGGCCTGATGCAGGCGGTGAAGAAGTTCGAGCCCGATAAGGGCTTCCGCCTGGCGACCTACGCCATGTGGTGGATCCGCGCCTCGATCCAGGAATACATCCTGCGCTCCTGGTCGCTGGTGAAGATGGGTACCACCGCCAACCAGAAGAAGCTGTTCTTCAACCTGCGCAAGGCCAAGAGCGAGATCAGCGCCCTGGAAGAGGGCGATCTGCACCCCGATCAGGTGTCGGCCATCGCCACCAAGCTTGGCGTGACGAACGAAGACGTCGTCTCCATGAACCGGCGCCTTTCAGGGCCAGATTCGTCTCTGAACTCGCCCCTTCGCTCCGACAGCGAGAGCGAGTGGCAGGACTGGCTTGTGGACGACACCAGCGCCAGCGCCGAGACCGTGGTGGCCGAGAACGAGGAACGCAGCCTTCGCATGGGTCTCTTGGAAGAGGCGATGCAGGAGCTGACGGAGCGCGAGCGCCACATCCTGACCCAGCGCCGGCTCCAGGAAAACCCCACCACGCTTGAGGAACTCGCCGGAGAATACGGCGTCAGCCGCGAACGCGTGCGCCAGATCGAGGTGCGGGCGTTCGAAAAGCTGCAAAAGGCTATGAAGGCCGCGGCGGTCGATCGGAATCTGATCAACGCGTGAGCGACGTGGTGTTCCGCATGGCTTCGCCATGCGGGTCCCTCCCGGCTTTCGGCCGTACTCCCCCGTCAAAGATGGGGGAGATGAAAACCTCAACGATTTCATCCTCCCTATCGCGGAGCGATGGGGAGGGGGACCGCCGAAGGTGGTGGAGGGGCCGCGCGAGAGCGCGGAAAACGCCGCAGCTACAGAGCCGAACTTACCCCGCCGCGTTCAGTCGCTCGACCAGCTGCGGATGCAGCTCAAGGTTTGCCGCTAAGATCGCGCCCTCGTCCAGCTTCAGCGGTTCGCCATTGGGGGCGGTGATCGAACCGCCGGCCTCGGTTACGAGCAGCACGCCGGCGGCGATGTCCCAGGGCTTGATGCCCCGTTCCCAATAGGCGTCGAACCGTCCGGCTGCGACCCAGGCGAGGTCGAGCGCGGCGGCGCCATAGCGGCGCACGCCGGCGACGCGGGCTGAGATCTGGTGCAGCTCCTTCAGGAACTGGCCATGGCCCGGCTTGCCGGCGAACGGGATGCCGGTGGCGATCAGCGAGTCCTCAAGCTTCTTGCGCGCCGCGACCCTGAGCCGCTTGTCGTTGACAAAGGCGCCCTTGCCGCGCTCCGCCCAGAACAGCTCGCCTGTCGCCGGATTGAAGGTGACGCCCGCGACGATCTGGCCGTCGCGCTCCAGAGCCACATTGACGGCGAAGTGGGGAATGCCGTGCAAAAAGTTGGTGGTGCCGTCGAGGGGATCGACGATCCAGGTGTGGGTCTTGTCCGTACCCTCGATCAGGCCGCACTCCTCGCCTAGGAAGCCGTAGCCGGGGCGCGCCTTGGAGAGCTCCTCTTGGAGCACCTTTTCCGCCTTTGTGTCGGCGATGCTGACGAAGTCCGCCGGCCCCTTGCGAGACACTTGAAGCTCCGACACCTCGCCGAAATCGCGCGCCAAGCCGCGGCCGGCCTTGCGGGCGGCCGAAATCATGACCTGGAGGAGGGCGGACGCTGTCATTATCTAAGGCTCAAATCTGCGCGGCGGCGAGCCCGCGATAGGCGGCGGAACCTAAGGGGCGAGGCGCCTGGGCGCAAGTCGCCAGCGTTGGTGGCTCTATTTGGAAGTCGTGCGATCCGCCAAACCCGCCGCCATTTCCGCATTGAACCGCCGCACCGCCTCGGCTGGACCGTCAGGAAAGCCCCAGACCCCGCCGCTCACCGCCAGGAAATCGGCGCCCGCGCGGCTGAGCGCCCGCGCTCGCTCGACTGTGATCCCGCCGATGGCGACGCAGGGCGTCTCCATGCTCTCCTGCCAGATCGACAGCAGCTCAGGCTCTGCCTTGCTCGGCGCGGCCTTGGTGGCGGTGTCGAAGAAGGCGCCAAACGCGACATAGTCCGCCCCGGCCTCCGCCGCCTCCATCGCCAGGTGCCGGCTATCGTGGCAGGTGACGCCGACGATCGCCCCTCGACCCACCGCTTGCCGCGCTTGCGCGTAGCTCCCATCGTCCTGGCCGATATGGACCCCGTCGCACCCCAGCGCCGCAGCGAGGTCGGGTCGGTCGTTGAGGATCAAGGCGACGTCGAACTTTTGGGTCAGGGGCTTCAGACCGGCGACGGCGCGCGCGATATCTGCATCCGACGCCGTCTTCAGCCGAACCTGCAATGCGGCGACATCGCCGCCCTCAAACGCCGCCGCCGTCCGATCCAAGACGTCGTTCAGATCGTCCAGAACCGGCGGTGTGATGAGATAGAGGCGGCAGGCAGGTGCGGGCATCGGGTCGCAGATCTTAAGGCGTCGCTGGGCTTAACGGTGCGGCGAGGCGGTGTTTGTGGCCGGCGAGGCGAAGAATACCGCGCCCTGGCCTGTTGTTGCTTTGACAGCCCCCGGCGGGCGTGGCAAGGAGCCGGCCGCTCTACGCTGTTTCATTAGAAGGTCGCCGCATTGGCCATTCCCGAACTGGGCGCCAAACAGATCTGCCCAAATTGCCAGACCAAGTTCTACGACCTCAATCGTCGGCCTGCGCTTTGCCCCAAGTGCAGCACGTCGTTCGATCCCGAAGAGGCCGTCAAATCCCGCCGTGTGCGCGCCCGCGCCGTGACGCCGGACTATGACAACGACGAGCCCGAAGCCAAGCCTCGGGAAGAAGAGGACGTGGAGGGCTTCGAAGAAGAGGTCGAAGTCACGCCCGAAATCGACGAGGCGATCGAGGCCGAACCGGTCGAACCCGAAGAGGGCGATCATATCGGGCCGGCTCCTGCGGGCGCCGAACCGGACCTCGGCGTCGACTTCGAGGAGGACGCGGGCGTACTCGGCGACGACGCCGACGAAGACGTGCCTTTCCTGGAAGACGAGGAGGAGGACGAGGTGTTCGGCGACGACGACCTCGACGGCCTGCCCGACAAGGACCCTGAAGACATCTAGGTTCCCATCAAAAGGGACTTGATCGGCGAGGGGCGGTGTCATAGACATCGCGCCCTCGCGGGCCTCGCGTCCGACGAACCGGTCATCCGGGGCTATAGCTCAGCTGGTAGAGCGCTTGAATGGCATTCAAGAGGTCAGCGGTTCGACTCCGCTTAGCTCCACCACAACGCCCGCGTCCCTAAAGGGCGCGGGCGTTTCCATATGGGATTGGGCGGGGCGCCTCCGGCGAGGTCGTCGGCATGGGTCGGCTTTTAGGGGCTCTAGGTTCGATTTTACGTAGCCGTGATAACGGCCATGGATTTCGCGCTATCGCGCGGCCTCCCTTGGGCGCGCCCTCTCAAACGGCGTCGCCCATCCCTTGGCATTTGGTCGCACCTTGCGGCCTCCGGTATCGATCTGCGAGGGCGCTTCTGTTTGTGCGCCGAGGCGCCTCGCCTCACGGTTCGCCGTCCCTGGTCACGCTTTCGTCAATCCAAGGCGCTGATTTATTTAGATTAAAGCTGCATGGATATTTTATACAATTTAATAATCGCAGGTCTCAAAGCTGAATATTTGTTCAGGTAAAAAATATACACAAAATTTATATTTATTTTGTTTATTTCAAATTAATACAATTCCGACGCCGTGGTTAAGTACTACTCAAGTCTATGCACTTGGTCGTGTTTGGCGCTTGGTCAGAACGGATACGAAAATATGTTTGGTCAAATCGCAAAAAATACATCTCTCAAAATGCTTGGGCTGGATGCCGTTTACGCCAACCTGATGCTGACTGACGCCAATCTCCACATCACCTATATGAATTCGACCATGCGGGAGTTCCTGCAAGACGCCGAGGCCGATCTGAAGAGGGAGATGCCGCACTTTAGTGTGGCGTCCCTGATCGGCACCAATATCGACGTCTTTCACAAGACCCCCTCGCATCAGAGGACTATGCTGCAGGCTCTGAAAACGCGGCACAGCGCGACCTTCAGGGTCGGAAAGCGGGTGTTCGACGTCGTGGTTACCCCGTTGATGGAGGGCGGTCGCCGGGTTGGCTTCGTCCTCGTGTGGGCCGATGGAGAGCAGCGCCTGATCGGTATCGACAATACGACTCAGATCGCCGCCTTCGGCCGCAACCAGGCCATGATCCAGTTCACGCCGGACGGCACGATCATCACCGCCAACCCCAATTTCCTCAACGCCTTGGGCTACACGCTCGATGAAATTAAGGGCAAGCACCATCGCATGTTCTGCTACCCGGAATATCGGGATAGTCCGGACTACGCAAAATTGTGGGAAACCTTGGCGCGTGGAGAATTTGTGGCGGCCGAATTCGACCGCGTCACCAAGGACGGTCGCAAGGTGATCATCCAGGGTTCGTACAATCCGATCCTGGACGAAAAGGGCAAGCTCATAAAAGTGGTGAAGTTCGCCATCGACGTCACCCAACGGGTCGCAGCGATTGCGGAAATCGGCGGCGCCCTCACGGCCTTGGCCGGCGGCGATCTCGAACAGAGGATTGATCGGCCCTTTATCCCCGAGCTCGATAAGCTTCGCGTCGATTTCAACGGCGCGATGGAGACACTTCAAGGCACGATGCAGAAGGTTGGCCACACCGCGGCCGCGATCAAGGCGGGCACGGATGAGATCAGCGTGTCCTCCAACGACCTTTCCAAGCGGACAGAGCAGCAGGCCGCCAGTCTGGAGCAGACGGCGGCGGCGCTGGATCAGATCACAGCGACCGTGAAGAAGACGGCGGACGGCGCCATCCACGCCCGCAGCGCTGTCGCCACCGCCAAGACCGATGCTGAAACGTCTGGCGAGATCGTCGGTCAAGCCGTGACCGCCATGGGCGAGATCGAGCAGTCGTCCCGTAAGATCAGCAGCATCATCGGCGTGATCGACGAGATCGCTTTCCAGACCAACCTTCTCGCGCTCAACGCCGGTGTCGAGGCGGCGCGGGCGGGCGATGCGGGCCGCGGCTTCGCGGTCGTGGCGTCGGAAGTGCGCGCGCTCGCTCAGCGTTCGGCCGAAGCGGCCAAGGAGATCAAGGCGCTGATCTCGGCCTCCAACACCCAGGTGGTGGCGGGCGTAGGTCTGGTTGGCGAAACCGGTAAGGCCTTGACGCGCATCGTCACCCAGATCGCCGAGATCAACGGCGTGGTCACCGACATCGCGGCTTCCGCCCAGGAGCAGGCGACGGGCCTCAACGAGGTGAATACGGCCGTCAATCAGATGGATCAGGTGACCCAGCAGAACGCCGCCATGGTCGAGGAGGCGACAGCGGCGAGCTTCGCCCTGGCCCAGGAAGCCGAAGCGCTCACGAGCATGATGAGCCAGTTCAAGGTCGGCGCTCAAGCGACCGGCGCGGTGCGTGTAAGCGCCAGGGGCCGGAGCCCCGCGGGCAATCCCGTTCACGTCGCCCAGGCCAAGGTCGTCGCTTTCGCCGGCGGCAGAGGCGGCGCCGCGCGGGCGCCAAAGGAAGAGAGCTGGACGGAGTTCTGACCCACGCGCCCGGACTAAGCCGCGAAAATCGGCACGACAGCCGTTACAACTGATGATACGTCGGAATTGGGCGGATTGCGGGGGCTGTCATGACGTTTGTGCGCGAACGCACGGAAAAGTTCGATCTCGGGCGGGTCGTGTCCCGGACGCTTCGGACGATCCAGGGCAATCTGGCGGCGTTTTATGCGCTGGCGCTGATCAGTTCCGCCGTCCCCCTCGCCCTGGTGCAGATGTTTCGGTTAGGGAGTCTCGCCCATATCGAGGCGACATCGGCCTTCTCCACCCTCTTTGGCCCTATGGCTTTGCTGGGTGCAGCTGTGAGCGTCGTCGCCAAGGCCTTCTGCAACAGCTTCCTGATCGCGGGCGCCTTGGCGTCCATCGACGGCCGCCCGCAGACGGTCGGCGCCCAGGTGCGCGCCGGCTTGCCCGTCGTCTTGCCGGTGATCGGCATCCAGATCCTCAGCGCGATCGCCGTGGGCGCGGCCAGTATGCTCTTGCTGATACCCGGCCTGATCGTCGCTTGCATGTTGTGCGTCGCCGTTCCTGCCGAGGTGGGCGAGCGCGCGGGCGTACTGGGCGCCCTGGCCCGTAGCGCCGCCCTGACGAAGGGACATCGTTGGTCGATCTTTGGCCTGCTGGCGCTCTATTTCGTGGCCATCGCCATTATCGGCGGCATTATCGGGGTTGTCGTCGGATTGGCCTTCTTTGGCGGATTCAATAAGTCATATCTCACGACCGACGGCAGTCCGCTCGCCTATGTCGGTGTCATCTTGGTGGCGTTTGAGTCGGCGGCGTTCACCATGCTCAGCGCCGTCGGTCTCGCGGCGCTCTACGCCGAACTCCGCCTCGTGAAAGAGGGCCCCCAGACCCAATCTTTGGCGGAGGTGTTCGCTTAAGGCGCCGTGGGCTCAGGCCGTATCGTGCTTGTCCCGTCGGCGTTTGCCGAGCAGGAGCTTACTTTCGAGCCGCGTGCGCAGGGCGGCGTAGTAGGCGTCCAGGAAGTCGCCGTCGCTTTCGCCGGGGCGGGGCGTCCAGTCGATCTTGCCGCGGATACGGTCGGCGACGACCCGCTGGGCGCTTAGCGCGTTCCGGCGCAGCACATCCTCCAGCACCTGAAGCTCCTTGACGCCGTAAACGTCGAGCTGGTCGGGCGTGAAGGCGAAGGTGGGCGCCATAGAAGAGCGACGCTGCGTCAGGTCCGTCGCCAGCCGCCGCCGGGGCGCCTGGACGACAAAGGTCCCCGCGACCAGATCGCCGACCCTCAAGCGATCCCGGTTGAAGAGGGGGAACAGCGCGAAGATCCCGCTCCAGAGTAGCCCCAAGAGCACGATCCAGCCATCGACGTTGGCGCCGGCGTTGTAGGCCAGGAAGGTGAGGGGCAGGAACACCTCGATCTCGCGCATGGCGTTGCGGGCGATCAGGGCGTCGGCGCTCAGGCGGCCGCCGTTGCGCATGGCGACCTGAAGGCCGACGATCCGCTTGCCCGGCGTCGCCGCGCGGGGGCCGAGCTCGAAGCCCAGGAACCAGCCGTTGCGCAGCAGGAAGAAGCCGAGCAGCCAGAGCACGGATAGAATCTGGAGCGCATAATCGCCGCGGGGCCAGTTTATGCCCACAGCCCTGGACGCTGACGTCATCGCGAGGAGGGCCAGAACGTAGAGGATCGTGACCCCGATCATGATGCCGACGATGAAGGCGGCGTCGATGAGAAACGCGCTCGCCCGCTGGCTGGCGGAGCCGAGGTTGATGCGCAGATCGACGCCTTCCGGCGTAATCAGCTGGCGCTGGGCGTCGGTCGGCCGATCGAGGTGGCGGGTGTAATCGGTCATCCGAGCGCCTTCGCTTTACGCCGTCGGCGGGGAACGTAGAGGTAGTAGCCCCAAGCCCCGGCGCTGGTCAGGGCGACGCCATAGCGGGCCGGATCGTTTGTGATCAGCTGTCGGCCGACCCCCTCCAGGGCGCCCGCGACCGCCAGCATCAGCACCACGCCCGCCATCAAGGTCGCCGCCCGCCGCCCGGCCGCGGCCATGGCTTCGGTTCGGGTCTTCGCGCCGGGAAAGGCCAGGGTCCAGCCGATATGGAAGCCGGCCGCGCCGGCGAGGCAGGTCGCAAAGATTTCCGTCACCCCGTGGATCGCCAGCCAACCGCCCAGCTGGAAACCAAGGCCGTGCGCGGCGTAGAGCGCCAGCAGCGCGCCTAGGAGACAGCCGTTCGTCACCATCAGAAGCGCAGTTGGGACACCGAAGGCGAAGCCGAGCGCAAAGGCGAAGATGGCGATCTGGGCGTTATGGGTGAACAGGAAGGTGGCGAAGATGGCCAAGATATCGTGGGGGCCGTTGTCGTACAGCACCTTGCGCAGAGCCTCTGTCGTTGCCGACGGATCGCGTCCCTGGGCGGTCTTGCCGGGCATGAAAGCGTAGAACCAGTCCGGGTCGCGGCTATAGAGCCAAAATGCGATCCCGGCGCCCAAGGCGAACAGCAGGCCCGCAATAGCCGTCTCGCGCCACAGCGCCCGAGCGGCGGTCGGCCAGTCGGCGGCGAAGAACCGCGCGAGACGGCGGCTGAGGCGCGGCCGGGCCCCGTAGACGACGAAATAGGCCCGGGTGCAAAGCCCCTCCAGATAATCGAGCAGCGCCTTATCGAGCGTCGTCTCGCGCGCGACCGAGAGGGCGGAGAGAGTCGCGCGGTAGAGCACCGGCAAGGCGATCAGGTCCTCGTCGCTGAGCTTGGAGACCGGCTGGGTCTCCAGCCGCTTCAACAGTCCCTCCAGCCGACGCCAGTCCTCCTCCCGCTCGCGGCGGAAGCGGGCGCTTTTGAGTTCTGCGGTGAAGGGCGCCGGGTTCATAGGCGGTCCTGCCGCTTCAGCGAGATGTAACGGTCCAGAAGCGCCGGGCCGATCCGGTCGATGGGCGCCTCGACCACCTCCGCCCCCAGACGCCGCAGGCGCGCCACCACCAGCTCCCGCTCCCGCAATAGCGCCGCCGCCACGACGGCGCGCGACACGTCGGCGGGCTCGACCGGTTTGGCGCGGGCCAACTGCTCCAGGGGCTCGTCCTCCGGCAAGACGAACAGCACCAGATGGCGTCTGGTCAGGCGACCCGCCGCCTCCAGCATCAGTTGGGCGCTGGTCATGTCGGCGAAGTCTGTAAACACGACCACCAGGGCTCGCCGGTCGAGCACAGCGGAGACAGCGCTTAATCCCAGGGTGAAGTTGGTTTCCTCGGCTGCGTAGTCCACCTTCGCCGCGAGGCGTCGGATCAGGGGAAAGGCTGTGGCGCCGCTCACCGGCCGCCCGGTCAGTCGCGGCCGGGAGTCGAAGGCGCAGAGCCCGACCCGGTCGCCCATCCGAAGCGAGACATAGCCCAAAAGCAGCGCGGCGTTCAGGGCGCGGTCCAGCTTGGGCGCTCCGCCGATGGGCTCCCCCATCAGTCGCCCGCTGTCGATCGCCAGCATGATGGGATGGTTGCGCTCGGTCTTGTATTCCTTGCTGAGCACTAGGCCGTGGCGGGCGGACTGTTTCCAGTCGATAGACCGCAGGTCCATGCCCGGCTGGAACTCCTTCAGGGCGTGGAATTCCGTGCCGTCGCCACGCTCGATCTGGGCTTTTTGGCCAAAGGCGGCGTCGCGGGCGAACAGGCGCATCGCCTCGTCCCGCACGCCGCGCACATTGGGCGCCACAACCACCGTCTGGTCCAGGGGGCTCGAGACCTGCAGGTGAAGCAGGCCCAAAGGCCCGGTCCAGCGCGCCCAAATCCGCTCCAGCCGTCCTTCGCCGCGTCGGACCGGCGCTAAGCGAAAGCTCAGGCGCGCCGCCTGGTCGATCACCTCGCCCCGACGCCTTGCGGGCGAGGCGGTAATTTTGGCGTTCGTCTTCAGGGTCGCCTCGACGCTGCGTGGGCCGCGACCGCGAAAGCTCAAATTCACCGCCATCGGCTCAGCTTCAGCGACCGTGGCGAGCTCGCGGGGCGCCTCGACGTCGAAGGTCAAGCCGCGCGAACTTGGCGCGAGCCAGGCGTCCAGCCCGATCAGGCCCAGCACGCCGAAGATCCAGCCGGCGGCGGCGATCCACAGGCTGGGCGCAGCCGAAGCGAGGCCGAGCGCGAAGGGCGCGCCCACCCCCATCAGGGCCACGGCTCTACGCGTCGGATAGATCACCGCGGCGCCTCGATCCGGTCGATCAGGGCCTGGACGGCCACGTCCGCCGTGCGCCCTTCGATCTCGGCGGCGGGCGACAACAGGATGCGGTGGCGCAAGGCCGGCAGAGCCAGCGCCTTGACGTCGTCGGGGATGACATAGTCGCGCCCTTCCAGGGCTGCGCGAGCGCGGGCGGCGATGGCGAGTTGGGCGGCGGCGCGAGGCGACGCTCCGGCGGAGATATCGGCGCTGGCCCGCGTCGCCCGGACCAGGGCGACGACGTAAGCCGCCACAGGTTCGCTCAACTGGATGGCGCGCACGGCGGCGATGGCGGCGGCCAGCGTTGCAGCGTCCACGACCGGGGCGACGCCCATCGCGGCGGGATCGGGTTGGCCGGAGCGCGCGCCGTGGGCGGCGACAATCGCCAGCTCTTCCGCTTCGCTCGGATAGGCCAGGACGTGTTTGAACAGAAACCGGTCGAGCTGGGCTTCGGGCAGGGGATAGACGCCCTGCTGTTCGATGGGGTTTTGCGTGGCGACGACCATGAAGGTGGGGCTCAACCCTTCCGCCTTGCCGTCCAGCGTCACCCGCCGCTCTTGCATGGCTTCCAACAGGGCCGCCTGGGTCTTGGGCGGGGTGCGGTTGATTTCGTCGGCGAGCAGCAGATCGCAGAAGATCGGCCCCTTGCGCAGGGTGAAGACGCCGGTCTGGAAGTTGAACAGATTGGTGCCCAAAATGTCGCCGGGCATCAGATCGGGGGTGAACTGGATGCGCCCGAACGACAGATCCAGGGTGCGCGCGAAACACTGGGCCAGGAAGGTCTTGGCCGTCCCCGGAGGTCCTTCCAAAAGGATATGGCCGCCGGAGAACAGTGCGATCAGCAGCAGGTCGACGGACCAGGCTTGGCCGATAACGCCCTTGCCGATTTCCGTGCGCAGGCGTTTGGCCAGGTCGGCGACGTCAGTTAGATTCACGGGTGATCTCCAATCTACGGCGGTGCAGGCGCTGAGCCAGCTCCAAAAGGTCCGCCCTCGTTTTGACCGTCGGGGCCTCGGCCGCGAGCGTCGAGAAGGGCGCGCGGTCTGGCGGGGTAGCGGCGTCGAGCGCGCGGTCGATGCGATCGGGTGCGGTGGCCGCGGGCAGGCCCATGGCTCTGGCGGCGGCGCGGCGTACGACATCGACATAGCGCGGGGCCATCGCCGGCTCCCGCTTAGCGAGCTCGATCAGGATCGCGGCGTTCTCCACCAGCCCCGTCTTGCCGAGCGCCAGGGCGGCGGCGTCGGGCGTCGGCGCGCCGAACCGCACGGCGGCGTGGGCGCCCATCAGCAGGGCGGCGGCGAGCGCGCAGAGCGTCGCGCCTAGAAACGGCGGCTCAAGCGCCAAGCGGAGTAACGAGCGCGACCGCTTGAAACCGTTCATTGTCACATCGAAGACTACCGGTCCTTGCGCGCCATGACAGGCGTCCAGGATCGCAACTGCGGCTTGCGCTGTGTCGAGGTTGGCTAAGCCCTGATTATTCAGGATGTCCGGGTCGCTTAGCACCAGGGTCTTGTCGTTCAGCCGAACCAGCACCGCGCGGCCCTGGTCGTCCGCCAGCATGACCGCGCCCTCCGATAAGGTTAGGGTCTGGAAGCGGTCGATCGGCCCCAGCGGGTAGGGCGAGGCGCCAGCCAATGGACCGCTGGTGGCGGACAGTACGGGCTTGGACGGTCCGTCGCGCCAGGCGATCGAAACAGACTCACCTTTCGCAAACGGTCCCATCATGACCGGAAGGATTTGACCGCCCGGAACGAGGCCCGCCTTCTGCACCCAGCCCAGGTGGCGCGGATCGGGAGTCGTGCGCCACTTCGGCAAAACGATCAGCACCCGGCGATTGGGCTTCAGCTTGGCCAGGTCGGCCGCTGTGGCGCCCGGCGGCGGCGTGACGACGATCATCCCCTGCGCGTCGCCCAGGGGCACGGGGCCGCGGGCGACCACCGCCGGCTCGTCGGCGTCTCGCAACAGCCGGACGATCCCGGCGAACCCGATGGCCGAGCGCGACAGGGCGTGGCCCTGGCCGTCCAGCCCGTCATGCAGCTCCGGCGCGTAGGCGCTGACCGCCAAGAGGCCGGCGAAGGCGGCGACTCCGACCGCCAGCATGATCAGCACAACACGGCCAGAAAAGGTCTCGCGCGGCTTTTCGCCGACGCCCGATGGGATCAACTCGCGCCCTCCCAACCGTCGGGGAAGGCGAACAGGGCGTAGGCGTCCCGGCAGGCGATCCAGCCCCGTTCATCGACGGGGCGTCGGCCGAACACGGCCTGCTCGACGACGTCGGAGATCTTTCCAAAGGCGGAGCGGGGGGCGGCGGGAATTTCAGGAAGGCGGGCGATGTCGCGGCTCGTGAGCGAGGGGGCGATCAGGTGCGGCGCCCGATGGCGCACATCCTCGATGCTGCGGAACAACAGCACATGGGCGGCTTCCGTGAACTGGCCAGCGGCGGCCAGGCGGTCGGCGTCCTCCAGAAGCGCGCGCGCGACGGCGCGGTCGGGTCGCCAAGCCGCTTCCTTGTCCAGGGCGCCCAAGATCTTTGTTTGACGAAGCTTGGGGGGCGCCAGCAGGTCGCGACCCAAGAAGACCAGGATGGAGAGAACGCCGCCGATCAGCAGCGCCCACAGGAGATAGCCTAACGGCTCGGCCAGGCCATGCAGCGCTTGCGCAATCGCCTGGAGCAGGGCCACCAGCCAAGACGGCGGCGGTTGCGGCGGCGGCGGGGCGGCGAAATGGAACTGGATGCTGGAGTCATGGAGGAGTTTCGCCTGGGCGGCGGCGACAGGATCGGCGGCGGTTGCAGTCGTCGACAAAAGCGCTCGCCCCCGCGATCACGTGTAGAAGGCTTAGCCGCGTCGTCTGCTATCGGCAATCCAAACGTGCGCGAAATGCGTTTGTCCGCTGCGGCATGTTGCTGGGGCCTCAAGCTTCGTTATGTTCCCGGCCCTTTATCCGGACTTTTGACGATGACGGTAAACATCTGGACGGCCGCGGCCTATCACGCCGCCTTTCGCTGCGGCGGCTGGGCCTATGTCAGGGAAGGCGCGCCGGAACTGGCGGGGGCGGCTGGTGGCGACCGCAACACCACGCTGGAGCAGACGGCCTTCGCCGGACTCGCGGCGGCGTTGAAGACGCTGCCCAAGGCGCAGACGCCGGTCCAGGTTCATACGCCGCATCCTGAGCTTGTCGGCCTTTCAAACGCTCTGAAGGCGGGCGCCGCACCGGACGATCTGTCGGTCGAGGTGCAGGCGTCGTGGCGAACGATCCTACATCTGGCCACGCTTCGTCCGATCCAGATCGTTTACGGTCCGCCGCTTGCAAAGACGCCCATCGCCTTCGTCTTCGCCTGGGGAGTTGGCGCGAGACAAGGCTAAGGCGAGCGGCCATTTCATCAGCCCGATCCCCAAGCCGAACCTGGCGAAAATGCCGGGGCGGCCGGGGTCTTAGAGGGGCGTGAGACGGAATGTTGAGCCTTTTGAGCCCTTCCCCCATAGGACGGGGAAGGGCTCTAGCGGGCCTAGAACTTACCCCTCACCGTTACATACCATTCCGCCGGCGGGTTATAGGTGCCGTAGATCAGGCCGCTGGCGGCGTCTTCGTTGCCGGTGACCAGGAAGCGCTGATCGGTGATGTTCGTGCCGCCGACAACCAACTCGTACTTGTCTTCGGGCGCCATGTAGGTGATCGCCGCGTTCAGGTTGTCCGTATCCGGACGCCGGAGCAGCGAGGTGTTGAAGGCGTCGTTGAACATCGACGAGGTGTGGGTGTAGTCGAGCCCGAACCTCAGCTTGGCCAAGTTCGGTAAATTGTAGTCGTAGACGGGGCTGATGCTGGCTTTCCACTTCGGCGTCTTGGGCAGCTTGCTGCCAAGCGTGATGCATGGCGAGTCCGGCTGGGCGCAGGTATTCGTGCCGTTCAGGCCCGGTTCCAGATAGGTGTATTCCGCGTCGGTGTAGCCGACTGTCGAGGCGATCGAGAAGCCATGGCCGATAATCCAGCGGCCTTCCGCCTCGGCGCCCCGGATAAGGGCGTCGCCGGCGTTTTGGATCGTGGGCGACAGGCCTTCCTGGAAGTCTAGCTGGATGCCGTTGTAGTCGGTGTAGAAGCCCGTCACGTCCAACTGCACCGTATGGTGCACCCATTCCGTCTTCACGCCGGCCTCGTAGGTCTGGGACTTCTCCGGCCCGAACGAGGGAAGCACCTGCTCGTAATTGGTCAGACGTGTGGTCCAGCCGCCATCCTTATAGCCCTTGGAATAGGTGGCGTAGCCCATGATGGTCGGGGTGAACTGGTACTGAAGACCCAGAGTCGGGGTAAAGACGTAGAAGTCGCGGGAGTTCTTGACGTCCGGCGTGAACAGCGCCGGATTGCTGGGCACCGGGAAGCCGCCGCCCGGCAGGCCGGTGGGCGCTGCGGTGCAAGCGGCCGACGCCTCGTTGGCGGCCGTCAGCGGATAGCAGCCGTACAGTTTGGGGAAGAAGGCGTTGCCGTCGAACTGGTCTTCCTGCAACGTCTTGTGATCGACGGAATAGCGTGCGCCGGCGATGATCTTCAGCTTGCTCGTCACCGCGTAGTCGGTGTGAACATAGCCTGCGTACGATGACGTATCGATCGTATCGACGCCATTGACCTGCAGGATGCCGCCGGACAGCGTCACAAAGTCATGTTCGTCGCCACCCTCATTAAAGTAGTAGAGGCCGCTGGTGTAGTTCAACGTGCCCTCGAATAGGGACCCGTTGAGCTGAAGCTCTTCGGAAAACTGATGCTGGTTCTGCTTCTGCGCATCCTGGTTGATGTCGATCGGAGAGCCATCGGTATCGAGCGCGACATCCCAGTTCAGCCGCCGATAGCCGGTGATCGCCTTGACCTCCATCGTCGGCGAGATCGTCCAATCGGCCGTCAAGGAGAGCCCGTAGTTGTCCATATGGTCGAAATCGGGACCCGTGGCGTAGGTCGTGTCGATATTCTTGGTGATGTACTGAGGTCCCCAGAACAGCCGGTTCGATCCCTCTAGGGCCGGATTGGTGGCCGTCGTGCCCGCTGCGGTCAGACCTGGCCCGCGCGGACCGCATACCGCCGTGGTGCCCGGCCCCAGAAACCCGGGCGCACCGGCGACGCAGCCATTGTAGATGCCCGAGAGCGCGCCGGCGCCGGTATAGGCCTGCAACAGGCTTTCCGCCGTCGACGACTCATCCACGTGCGTCCAGTCGGCCGTGGTGGTGATCTTCAAATTGGGCGCTGCCTTCCACAGCACCTTGGCGCGCAGGGTATCTTGTCCCTGGCCGCCTTGGGTGTCGTAGGTGTCGTTGCCCGCGCCGCCGAAGCTGCCGGGGGCGTCGGACACATAGCCCGTCGCCGGATAGGGAATGCGCTTCTGATAGCCGTCGCGGTTCAGGGACGAGAAGGTCAGCGTGCTGAGCAGGGTGTCGCCGATGAGCGGGATATCCGCCGTAGCTTGGAAATCGCGCCGGTTGAAGCTGCCGCCGGTCACTTCCGCATCGGCCGTGTATTCATCGCCCGGCGTCCGGGTGACGACGCTGATGGCGCCGCCGATGGTGTTGCGTCCAAACAGCGTGCCCTGCGGTCCTTTCAGGATTTCCAGCCGGTCCACGTCGAGCATGTTGACGTTCGCGCCGGTCGTCCGCGCGTAATAGATGCCGTCCACATAAACGCCGACGCCAGGGTCGAGGTTGATGGCGAAGTCATCCTGGCCAATGCCGCGGATCGAGGCCGACAGAACTTCGTTGGAGCCGCCAAAGGCCGAGGAGGTGTCCAGGTTGACGTTGGGCGTCAGTCTGGACAGACCGCTCACGTCGGTGATCTGCTTGTCCTTCAGCATCGATGCGGTGAAGGCGGTGATCGCGATCGGCACCTTCTGAATGTTTTCGGAGCGCTTTTGAGCCGTAACGACCACCTCGGTGATCGTGTTCGGTTCCGCATTGGAATTGGCCGTCGGCGCTGCGCGGGCTTGGGCGGCCGCGAAGGACGGGGCCGCCAGCAGGCAAGTCGCCAAAGCTGTGACCGCCGTGTTCATCAGCAGGCGAGACGCAGCTATAGTGTTCGTAGACGCCATCGTTTCCAATCCCCTATGCGCACTCAGCGTGCGTTGCCGTGTGCTTCTAGAGCACTTGCGGGCACGATACATTTTTCGCTACGGCGTCGCAATCCCCGCCAAGGCGAAAATGCGACCCCAGGGTGTCGATTTGCGGCGAAGGTGTGTCAAACGTGTTTTCGTGAGCGTTTAGAGCGGGTTAAGGTTCAAGGTGCGCTCAGTTTTTGGGGCGGCGCTGCTGCGTCGACCTGTCGCGTACCTCCGAGTAAAGCCCACGGGTGCAGGATCGCATATGTTTGCCGATCAAGCCGAACCCCTCTATGTTGGAAAAAACTCTAGGGTATACGATGTCCAAAATAGTCGGGCGCACGCTGGATTTTCTGGAGGTTTTTGCGGAACAGAAGCGGCCTTTGTCTCTGTCGGAGATCGCCAGACTATTAGAAATTCCCGCTTCAAGTTGCCACGATGTGATTCAAGCGCTCCAGGAGCGCGGCTATGTCTATGAGCTGGCGCCGCGCGGCGGTTATTATCCGACGCGCAGGCTGTTCGATATTGCGCAAATCATCTCGGACCACGATCCCGTCGTGTTGCGTGCGGACAGCTTGCTCAGGAAACTGAGGGACGAGCAGGACGAATCGGTGCTTCTGGCCAAAGTCGCCGGGCTGCAAGCGACCTACCTGCTGACCTTCGAACCTTCGCACCCGTTACGTTTTCTCGCGCGAGTGGGGGAGCAGGTGCGCAGCCTGTACGCTACCTCCGCCGGCCGCGCCCTCCTGGGCGCGCTCGACGAAACCGCCCTCAGCGCCGCCCTGAAGTCCATTACGCTGCGGCCGATCACAGCCCACACCATCACCTCGAAGGCGGAACTCAGACGGCTTTTGGCGGAGGGCGCCGCCCAGGGCTGGTTCTTGAACCGCGACGAGAGCCAGGAGGGCGTCACAACGATTTCCGCGCGGTTCACCTGGATGAGCGCCGTCTATATCGTCACCATCGCGGGCCCGACCTCGCGCATGGACCGCAAACTTGAGGCGGCCGCGGCCAGCCTGCTGGAGACCTGTCGACGACTGCAGATGCAGGTCGGAGCGGGGTAACTTAGGCGAGCAAGGCAGCTGGGACGGTCACCATCATTTCCAGCGCCATCTGCCCATAGGCCTTGCCCTGCGGATCGATGCGCAGAGACGCCATGCCCCCGCCGCCAAGGGCGCCCTGGAGCAGGAAGTTGAAGGCGTTCAGGCCCGGCGCCTCGAATCGCTGGACGTCTCCCGACACCAGGTGACGAAAGTGCTCGGCCATGCGCTCGGGCGTCACCTCGTGGCGGATCGCCGGCAGGTAAGCCGGGTCGCGGGCGATGATAGCGATATTGGCGGAGTCGCCCTTGTCGCCGGAGCGGGCCAGCGCCAGCCGGATGAGGGGGACCTCGACCGTGTCGCCGGCGTCCATCTCCGGTTCGGCGGTCTGGACAGGCGCCGGCGTTGAGGTGGATTGGGCGACGCCGGTCGGGACCGCAATTTCGACCCGCGCCTCACCTATCGACACAATAGGCGGCGCCAAGAGGGTCTTGTCGATGAAGAGGGTGAAGAGCCGGATCTGGGGAGTCGGCTTAGGACGGCCGTTGTAGATGCCGGTGATGCCGGGCGCGAACCCAATCCCGATCGAGCCCAGTTCGCGACCGAACAGCTCCAGACATTTGACGTCCTTGTGCACCACCACCAGGCGCAGCAGCACTTCGCGGGAGTCCTTGGCGCGCGATCTGTCGCCGTAGGAGGCTTCGGCGCCTAGGCATTCGATGTGGGTTGCGGTGAAGTCCGGCAGGCCGCGAGCCGCGAACTCCAGCTGGGCGCGAGCGATCAGCTCTTCGCCTGTCCGCTGAGCCTTGGCGGCGGCGTTCGGCCCGACGATGGAGACCGTCGCCACGGCCTTGTAGCCGTCCTGGTAGGTGGCGGAGACCTTGTATTGGGTCGTCGGGGGTCGGCCCCTGGCGCCGCTGACCCGCACCCGATTCGGCCCCGCCTGCACCAGACGAACGTGTGAAAAGTCGGCGATCAGGTCGGGCAGGATATAGGCCGCCGGGTCGCCGATCTCATACAGCGTCTGCTCGGCCACCGCGCCCGGGATGACCAGACCGCCCGTGTTATCGGGTTTGGTCAGGACGAACCCGCCGTCCGGCTCGCACTCCGCGATCGGATAGCCGATATTGGCCCAGTCCGGCACCTTCTCCCAATCGGTGTGAAGGCCCCCGACCCCTTGAGCGCCGCATTCCAGCAGGTGTCCGACCAGGCTGCCGGCCGCCAGGCGGTCGTAGTCGTCCGCCGCCCAGCCAAATTCGTGCATCAAGACGCCGAGCGCCAGCGCGCTGTCGGCGCAGCGGCCGGTGATGACGATGTCGGCGCCCCGGTCCAGCGCCGCCTTGATCGGCAAGGCCCCGAGATAGGCGTTGGCGGTGAGGAGCCGCGCCGGCAGCTCGGCGCCGGACACCGCCTCCCGAACGCCCTGTTCGCGCAGCGCATCGATGTACGGCAGCACATCGTCGCCCTCGACTGCGGCGATTTTCAGGCTCACGCCGGCCTCGTCGCAGGCCGCCTGCATCGCCGCTTGGCAGGCCTTGGGGTTCACGCCGCCAGCGTTGGAAACCACCTTGATCCCCCGCCGGGCAATCTCGCCGAGATGGGGTTTCAGATAGCCGATGAAGTCGGGGGGAAAGCCGCCATTGGGGTCCTTCATCTTGGCGCGCGCCAGAAGCGACATGCTGACCTCGGCCAGATAGTCCATCATCAGATAGTCGACCTGCGCGGTCAAAAGCTGGGGTACGGCGCGCGGACTGTCGCCCCAGGCGCCCGACGCCCCGCCGATACGTAAGATGCGGTCGGCCATGTCTTACTCTCCCTCGACGGCGGGCTGAGCCCAGCTCGGCTTGCGCTTTTCGTTGAAGGCGGTCAGGCCCTCGGCGGCGTCCGTGCTGCGCGACGCCAGCGCGATCTGGGCCTCGGCGAAGCTTAAGGCCTCCTCAAACGCCATCGTCTCCATCGCGGCGATGACCGCCTTGCCGCGCACAATCGCCATCGGCGATCCGGCCGCGATCCTGGCGATCAGCGCCTCGACCCGCGCATCCAACTCGCCCAGCGGGGCGACCTCGTTGATCAGCCCGATCTCGGCGGCGCGGGCGGCCGAGATAAGCTCTCCCGTCAGGCAGAGTTCGTTGATATGCCGAGCGCTGAGGATAGAGCGTAGATAGACCAGCACCTGCATGGGAAAGACCCCGACCTTGACCTCAGGCAGACCGAACCGGGCGTGATCTGCGGCGATGGCGAGGTCGCATAGGCCCATCAGCCCCATGCCGCCGGCGACGCAGGCCCCGTTCACCCGGGCGATCAGCGGGACGCCGCAGTAACGCACCTTACGCGCCAGCCGACCGAAGTCGGTGGTGGGCTCGTCGGGCGCGGCCTGGAAGGTTCCGGTTCCCTTGCTGAGATCGGCGCCGGCGCAAAAGGCCTTGTCGCCGACGCCCGTGAGCACGATAGCGCGGATCGTAGCGTCGCTTGCGGCGTGCGCCACCGCGGTCTCGATCCCGGCGAGCACCTCGGGGTTGATGGCGTTGCGCCGCGCCTCCCGATCGATCCAGACCCACAGCGTCTGGCCCTTCCGCTCGAGGCGGACGGCGGGCGGGGCGGCGTCGTTAGGGGTGTCGGACATCGTGTTGTTTTCCTGAGGTAAGTCTGCAAAACGCCTTCACCTATAAGAGGGGTAAGGGGGCTGAACCCCTCGAATCACGGCGCAGAGCCCCCGTCAGCCGACGGAAACACCTCCTCGTTATGCTCTCCGAGGTTGGGCGCCAGGCGGCGGATATCGGCGGGCGTCTGGCTGAAGCGCACCGGGAATCGGGCGACCTTGAGCGTGCCTTCGGTCGGGTGTTCCAAGTCTTCGAAGAAATCGACCGCGGTCAGGTGCGGATCGTCGAACAGGTCTTCGACGGCGTTGACGGGGCAGGCCGGGATATCCAAACCGTTCAGGATCTCCAGCCACTCCCGGTTGGTGTGGGCGGATAAGCTCTGCGCCAAGAACCGCCCGACATCTTCTGCGTGCTGGGTGCGGCTCTGCTGGCTAGCGAAGCGCGGGTCGGTATCGATCAGATCCGGGCAGCCGAGGAAGGCGGTGAAAGCTCGCCAATGCTTGTCGGTATAGACCACCAGCGCCAGGTCGCCGTCCTTGGTCGGATAAGGACCGCGCGTGCGCGACATCAGCCTCAGATACTTCATGTCGCCGGCGGGGGGTACGAAAGCGCCGCCGCCCATGTGGTCGGCCAGAACGAACTGAGCCATGGTCTCAAACATCGGGACCTCGATGAGCTGCCCCTCGTTCGTCCGCGCGCGATGATACAGCTTCGCCGTTACCGCATTGGCGACATACAAACCCACCGTGCGGTCGCAGATATTGATCGGCGCATAGCGCGGCGCCCCGTCGATCGCCCGGAACAGGCCGGCCACGCCCGAGGCCGCCTGCATCAGGTCGTCATAGACCGCCTTGCCGGCGTCCGGTCCGCCCGCGCCATAGCCCACCGCCGAACAGTAGATCAGGGCCGGGTTGACAGCGGCCAAAGCCTCGTAGTCCAGCCCCAGCCGCGCCAAACCCTGGGGTCGTACGTTCGAAACCAGCACGTCGGCCTCGCGCGCCAGGGCTACGGCCCGGGCCTTACCGGTCTGCGACTTCAGGTCGAGCACGACGCTGCGCTTGTTGCGATTGGCTTGGAGGAACAGCGGACCCATGCCCTTATTCCGCCAGGGGCCGATCCAGCGCATACTATCGCCAGCCTCAGCCTCCACCTTGATCACATCGGCGCCCAGATCGCCCAGCATCTGGGTCGCTGACGGACCCATGACCACGGTCGTCAGATCGAGCACCTTGACGTCCCGAAGCGGTCCGGTCGATGGCGGCGCCGTCGGCCATGCGACAGGGGCCGAGGCGGCTGTATCTTGAGCGGCGTCCATCGTATCCTCGGTTTGCGCCTTGAGTTTAACCCGATGGGTTTGAATTTTGACGCAAAAGTCTTTTTTCGGCACAGCGAAGTTTTTTTCGCTATTTCGATGGTGTTGCCTTAGGCGAGGGCGCCTTGTCAAGGCGATCGGACCGACGTCGGGACCGGTATTCGATGCGATGCGGAGGGGCGGACACGGGATTTTGCCTTGACGTGAAAAAAGGATCGTGTCTGTTCGCGGTAGTGAAATTAGTTTCGCGAGGGCGTCGCTGTAACGCTCCGCGCGATCAAGAGCGCCTCTAGGCGTCGATGAGGAGGAAGCATGGCGACGCAGCTTATGGACACATCTGTTCAGGGTTCGACGAAGAGCGCCGGCTTGGCCGCGGCGACGGCCTCGTCCGACCTTGAGCGGGTCACCATGCGCAAGGCCTTGTTCCGGCTGATCCCGTTCCTGATGGTCTGTTACGTCGTCGCCTATCTCAATCGTGTGAATCTGAGCTTCGCCGCGCTGCAGATGAATAAAGATCTCGGCCTCACGGCGGCCGCCTACGGCTTTGGCGCGGGCCTTTTCTTTCTCACCTACTGCCTCTGCGAAATTCCCTCTAACCTGCTCTTGCATAGGTTCGGCGCCAGCCGATGGATCGCACGCATCATGTTGACCTGGGGCGTCTGCGCCGTGGCCATGGCGTTCGTCAAAGGCAGCCTTAGCTTCTATGGGGTGCGGCTGTTGCTCGGCGCGGCCGAGGCGGGCTTCTATCCGGGTGTGCTCTATTTCATCACCCTGTGGTTCCCAAAGGCGCATCGCGGCCGGATCAACGGCCTGTTTCTGGCGTCTATACCGATCAGCGGCATTCTCGGCGCACCCCTGTCGGGGTGGCTGCTGACATTGAATGGGCTGCTGGGCCTCAAAGGGTGGCAATGGCTGTTCATCGTCGAAGGCGCACCAGCCATCTTTCTGGCGCCTGCCGTCATGGCGATGATCCACAACAGTCCGGCGGCGGCGCCCTGGCTCAAGCCGGCGGAGCGCGACTGGCTGGTCGGTACGCTGGGCGCCGAAGAGCGCCAGATCAAGCCACGGAACGCCCAGGGGGCGCTGTCCTCGCTGGCTAATCCCCTGGTGCTGCTGCTCGGCGCGACCTATTTCACTAATGTCTGCCTTTTGAACGGCATCACCTTCTTCCTGCCCCAGATCGTGAAGGGCTTTGGCCTTAGCTCGGTGCAGACGGGCCTGGTGGTTGCGATCCCCAGCGTGCTCGCTCTGGTCGGCCTGATCTGGTGGGGGCGTCGGTCGGATGCGAAAAACGAACGTACCGGCCACGCGGCGCTCGCCAACCTCCTAGGCGGCGCAGCCCTGTTGCTCGCCATGGTGCTTCACGACCCGGCGCTTCGCATCGCGGCGATCGCCGTGGCCTTCGCCTGCACCCTGGCGTTCGCTGCGCCGTTCTGGGCTATTCCTAGCAACTTCCTCACGGGCGGCGCCGCGGCGGGCGGCATCGCGGCGATCAGTTCTATCGGCGTCACCGGCGGTTTGGTGGCGCCTTGGGCGATCGGGCAGCTCAAGGACATGACTCACGACTTCCGTGCAGGGCTGGGCGCCTTCGCCTGTCTGGCCATGGTGGTTTCAGTGGTGTTTTATCTGGTGGCGCGGCGCCAGGATGGCGCGGTCGCTCCGCCTTCGGTCCCGCGCTCGACCTGACGCGCGCCATGTTCGTCACCCGCCAGCAAAATAGGGCCAAGCTGCCGGTGCTGCTGCTCACCGGGTTTCTCGGTAGCGGTAAGACCAACCTGGTCAATGCGCTCCTGAAGGATCCGCGGCTGGCCGACACCGCCGTGGCGATCAATGAGTTCGGCGCCGTGCCGCTCGACCAACACCTGATCGACGAGGGCGAGGACCGGACGGTCGTCTTGGCCAACGGCTGCCTCTGCTGCAACGTCGCCGGCGACATGGAAGAGGCGGTGATGCGCATCTTCAGCCGCCGCCAGACCGGCGATCTGCCCCGCTTTCGCCGCCTGATCGTCGAGCCGTCGGGCCTGGCCGATCCCGCGCCGATCGCCCAGGCGATCCTGCGCAATCCCGTCATGTCGCGACACTTGAGGCTGGAGGGGATCGCGACAACGGTCGACGCCCTCTTCGGTCTGTCGCAGTTGGAGCGCCATGAGGAGAGCCGCAAGCAGGTCGCGCTGGCCGATACCTTGGTGCTGACCAAGACCGATCTGGCCGAGCCGGGCGCTCTGGCCGAGCTGACGTCCAAGCTGCGCGCCCTGAACCCTGCAGCGAGCCTGATTGAGGCGCAGAACGGCGCGGTCGATGTCGCAGCGCTGGTCCCGGCAGGCTTTTTCGACCCCGAAGCGGCGTCAGCGCCGCGAGGCCTCGGCTGGATGGCGGAGGCCGTCGAGATCGATCCGACCCACACCCGATCTGTCGCCGCCCTGACCCTGATCGCAGACCGGCCGCTGGCCTGGCGCGCGGTGGAGGCCTGGCTCCGCGATGTGCGGATCGAGCTCGGGGATCAACTGTTGCGGCTGAAGGGCCTGATCGCGGCGGCGGAGACCGATGGGCCCGTCGTCGTTCAAGGGGTGCACCATGTGATTCATGCGCCCACGATGCTGGAGCGTTGGCCCGACGCCGACCGCCGGACTCGGATCGTCCTGATCGTCCAGGGTTCGGCAGCCCACGGGCTGGAGGCGCGCTGGGCCGAGGCTTTGCCGCGCTTGGTCGCCCCCGTTGCAACGACCGCCGCCTAGACTGGAAGCTTAAAACCTTGCGCGCCATCGACGTCCACGTCCACCCGATGAACCCGGCCTATGTCGAAGCGAGCCTGCCGTTCATGCCGGCGGCTCAGCGGATGTTCGCCGGCAAGTTCGAGGCGCGCCCCGACAGCCAGATCGCCGAAGACTATCGCCGCGACGACACCCTGGCCCTGGCCATCGCCTGGGACGCCGAGCATGGCGCGGCCGGCGGCGTCTACGCCAACGACACCCTGGCCCAGCTCTCGAAGGACTACCCCGATGTCTTCCTGCCAGGCTGGGCGATGGTGGATCCCTGGCGCGGCCGAAAAGGTCTGGAGGAGATCGAGCACGCCATCAAGGACCTCGGCCTGCTCGGCGTAAAGTACCAGCCGCCGGTCCAGGGCTTCTCGCCGGCCGACGTGCAGTTCTATCCGATCTGGGACCTGTTGCAGTCGCTGGGCGCGCCTGTCCTGATCCACTGCGGCACCACGGCGATCGGCGCCGGCGAGCCGGGCGGCCTCGGCTTCAAGCTTAGCCACGGGCGGCCGATCCCCAACATCGACAATATCGCCGCCGACTTCCCGCGCCTGAATATCGTCGCCGCGCACCCGGGCTGGCCCTGGACCGAGGAGCTGATCGCGGTCGCCCTGCACAAGAAGAACGTCTCGATCGATATCTCCGGCTGGGGCCCGAAATATGTGCCGGCCGCGCTCAAATACGACATGCAGCGCCGGCTTCAGGACAAGGTTCTGTTCGGCTCTGACTATCCGGGCTGGAGTCCTGGTCAGTGCTGCGACGAATGGCAGATGGAGGGCTTCAAGCCCGGCGTCATCGAAAAGCTGTTCCACCAGAACGCCATCCGCATCCTGAACCTTCAGGGCGCGGTGGACATCGCCGTCAAGGCCGGCGAGGCCCGCCAAGCTCAATCAACTCCGATCCCAATCGCCTAGACTTTCAGGCGCCTAGACCTCAACAAAGGCCACACCCATGACCACGAAATCCCCCTACATCATCCGGCCCGAAGAGGCGGAGTGCTATAGCCCAGCCAACCACACCGGCACCAAGAACTACCGCTTGGTCGGGCCCAAGGTGAACGGCGCGAAGTATATGGAGATCGCCCTGGGCGACATCGAACGCCACGAAGGCTCGCCCGCTCACGCCCACCCCGACATGGAGCAGGCCGTCTACATCCTCGAAGGCGAGGCGCATGTGGCGATCGACGGCGAGCCGCACATCGTCAAGACCGGCGACATGATGTTCTTCCCCGCCAGGGTCTTCCACGACATCAAGGTGATTACACCCCGCATCAAGATGCTGGTGATCTACTCGCCCCCCTTCGAAGAGGATCCGGCGAAAGTCATCCATATGGAAAAACAGATCGAGCCGGCGGAGTAGCGTCGCGCGAGAACGATGGGGTCTTGCGCCAGTCGATTAATGCCGCTCATCCCCGCGAACGCTGACGTGTGCCGAGACCTTAAAACTGCAGCTCCGGATGCGCGGATCCCGCATAGGCGGCTTCGGGGAGATGGAGCATAAAGGCCGCCCCGGCGCCGGGCTCGCTCTCCAAGGCGACCCAGCCCCCGTGCAGCTCCACCAAGGCCTTTACAAGCGCTAGGCCAAGGCCTGGGCCACCTCTGTCACGGCCAAGGAAGCGGTCGAAGATGTGGGCCTGGACGTGGAAGGGAATCCCGCGGCCAGTGTCGGTCACCCGGATCTTGACCTCGCCGAGCGCTCGCTGGGCGTCCAGCGTCACGTCGCCCCCGGAGGGCGTTGAGCGGATGGCGTTGACGGCCAAGTGGTCAAGCACCTGGGCCAGGCGCCGCTCGTCCGCCCGGATCACGCCGGCGTCTTCGCTGGCCTTGACCTGAAGGGTCACGCCCGCGTCCTCCGCCGCCCGCGCGTGCCGGGCCGCCGCCTTGGTCAGAAGCTCCAAGACGTCGACGTCGCCGAGCCGGAGCTCCATTTCGCCTGCATCGATCTGGGCCATATCGAGCACGTCGTCGATGGAGCTGGCGAGCTGCGCGGCCGCGGTCCGCACTGCGACCACATGGCCGCGCGAGCGTTCGGGCAGGGCCTCGCCCTGGCGATCCAACAGCTCGGAATAGCCGATGATCGTGGTGAGCGGCGTGCGCAGCTCATAGGAGACGTTGCCGACGAAGTCGCGCTTCAGCCGCTCGGCTTCGGAGAGCGCCTGAGAGCGGTCGACCAGGGCCTGCTCCAGTTTGCGGGTGGCGGTGACGTCGTCGAAGGCGATCAGGGTGGCGCCGTCGGGCAGGGGCTTGGTCTGATAGGAGATCACGCGCTGATCCGAGCCGCGGATTTCCCCGGCTATGGGCGCCCGCGCTTGGGGGTCCGGATCGGCGGTGCGCGCCTTCAGCTCCCGCCAGAAATTGCGGTCGTGAACCAGCGGCGTGCAGAGCTGCACCACGCCGTCGAAATCGCCGGCATCCGTCAGCGCCTGAGGGGTGATGTTCCAGAACCGCTCGAACGCTTCATTGTGCAGCCGCAGCCGCCCGTCGGAGCCGAACACGGCGACGGCGTCGTTGAGCTTGTCCAGCGTCGCCTGCTGCACCTGGACCAGAGCGTTGTATTGAGCGCGCAGCTTGAGTTCGCCGGTGATGTCGGAGAACACCAGCAACAGGCCGCCATGGGGATCGGGCTGGCGCACCACCCTCAAGGTCCGGCCGTCGGGGAGACTCCAAAGCTCGTCCGGCGTGCCGCCGAGTTCTTCATAGAAGCCGAGTTCACGCGCCCGCCACGCCCCATAGTCGACCGTCTCCGGCAGGCGCCGCCGTTGACGGAGGCGGTCAAGGAGCTCCGCATGGGTCGGCTTATCCGCCAGCCACGCGGGTTCAAGCTGCCAGAGTTCGGCGAAGGCGGTATTGTGGAAGTCTAGGCGGCGGCCGTGCGTGAAGATCGCCACAGCATCGGCGAGGCGATTGAGGGTCTCGGCCTGGGCGGAGATATTTCGCCGCAGCGCCTCGCGCGCCTCTTCGGCCTCGGTAACGTCTGCGGCCACAGCCCCCGCGCCGCCGCCTTCGAGGGGGTGGGCGGAGACGTGGAAGGCGCGACGCACACCCTTGACCGGCGCCCAACGCAGCGCTTCCCGACGCTCCCCATTGGCGATGGCTTCTTTCGCCACGCTCTCGATGCTTCGATCGAACACCAGGTCTCGCCCGACCGCGTCCTCCACGCTCTCGGCTTCGGCCGCCGCCAACCAGGCCCGGTTGGCCCAGGCCAGGCGTCCCGACGGGCCGGTGATCCAGGCGGGGTCGGTCTGGCAGTCCAGAAAGGCGGCGAAACGGGCCGCGGACGGTAAGCCTTCGGCGGCGACGGCGGATAGGCCCAGCCAGGCGAAGGCACCTGCGGTGCGGCCCTGGACCACGACGGCCCCTTGTGCGGCGCCCTGGCCGCGGGCCTCGAAATCGCAGGGCTCGCCCCGATCGGCCAAGGCCGTCAGCCGCCGCGCGTGCTCCGGGTGGGTGCGGATCAGGGCCTCGATCACCTGGGCGGCGTCGGCGTCGGCCCTTAGGCCCAGTGCGATGGCGCAGGCCGAGAGGCTGTCTCGCCCCGACGCCAGGCGAGCGCCGTCCGAATCGATCACCACCACGGCTCGGTCGAAGGCCTCCGCCGAGGCATGGGCGGCGTCGGCCCGTCGCTCGAACGCCGACAAGGCTTCGCTGAGCTCAAGGATGCGCGCACGGGCGCGACGCTGCTGGGCCAGCGCCCAAAGGGTGGCCGCCAGCGCGAGGCTGACGGCGCCGCCAGCGGCGGCGAAGGCTGCGTCCCAAGCGGGCATACGATCTCGCGTTCAACGCGTTTAGAATCGATAGCTTAGCCGATATGGTGAACGAATGCGCGCCGATTGTAACAGCTGTAAGCGGATTGCAATGGCGGTAAACGGCCCCTTAAGGGTTCGCCGACACATTGCGACCGACCTTTCGGGTCGCGTTCCTGGGCCATGACCTCCTCCCTCGTCCTTCATCACTTCCCGCTCGACCCCTTCTCCCGTCAAGCGCGCCTGGCGCTCGGCGAGAAGAAGCTCGCCTATCAGGAAATCATCGAGCGCTATTGGGAACGGCCCGAGACCTTGGCGGCGCTGAACCCGTCGGGCCGCCCGCCGGTGCTGGTGGATGGCGAGGGCGCCAACCGCATCGTGGCCTGCGAAAGCTATGCGGTGCTCGATTTCCTTGAGGAGGCCTATCCCCAGATCCCGCTCTTGAGCCGCGACGCTTCGGAGCGGACGGAGGCGCGCAGACTCCAGCAATGGTTCGACCGCAAGTTCGATTTCGAGGTCAACGGCTTCCTCCTGTACGAAAAGATGGAGAAGCGGCTGCTCGGCATGGGCGCCCCCGACCTCGCCGGCATCCGCCGTGGCCGAGACGGCGTGCGCAGCCACTTCTACTACCTGGATCGCCTGCTCGCCGAACGCGACTGGCTCGCGGGCCGACGCCTCAGCCTCGCCGACATCGCCGCCGCCGCCCACATCTCGGTGATCGACTACATCGGCGAAGCGCCGTGGGAGGCGTTCCAGAACGTCAAGCTCTGGTACATGAAGACCAAGTCCAGGCCGTCGTTTCGGCCGTTGCTGACGGATCGCCTGCCCGGGCTGCCGCCGTTTGCGACCTATGCGGAGCTGGATTTTTAGGGGTTTGCTCTTGATCGCGGCAGTCGATCGACGGCGGTCGGGTTCTGGACGTGATAGGCTCGATGAGGTATCTGACCATCTACATGGTCAGGAGTTTATGCGGTGGACGCCATCAGCTTAGCAGGCGCCAAAGCCCATCTCAGCGAACTTGTAGATCGGGTCGAGGCGGGAGAGTCGATCGACATCA
>Ga0116231_10004390_pt1 | contig 28575 bp, 24 predicted proteins | sample S1TSphgellanicum_2_FD_89695 | JGI IMG/M metagenome (GOLD analysis project Ga0116231, IMG submission 89695) | Host-associated microbial communities from peat moss isolated from Minnesota, USA - S1T2_Fd - Sphagnum magellanicum MG | ecosystem: Host-associated > Plants > Peat moss > Unclassified...
CGGGAAATTCTAAAATAACAAAAAAAAGTTTTTTTTTATTATCTCCCCCCAAGTCCGTCCTTAAGACTCTAAACATGATGCGTTTTCTTTTTTGCATATAATGTAGAGAGCACGAAGAGCAGTGGAAAGGATTAATGGTGATTACGGTGGAGAAATACAACTCTTTGGATTCTTCTCTTGATTATGCTTTGTGCTTTGTTTGTTTGCAAGTAAATACAAGATAGTTGTGTGTTGGTGTTGTTTTTGGGGTGCTTTCAGTGTCTACCTCATGAATGTTGGGTGTGCATTGTGTTTTGACAATGGATGGTTTGCTAGTTTTTTTGCGAAGTTGTTCAAGATGTTTGTCACAGATGTTTGGTGACAGTGGCTATACAATTTGTTTTGGGATTGTTGTTCTTTATTTGCAATTTGGGGAGGAAAAGTGCTTGCAATCTCAAAGTAGTGAAGCTTTCAAGATATAAGGAGGTGATGGAGTTTGGGGAAAACATTATAACAATGAAGAGTTAAGTATATGTCTTCTTTTGTCTTAGTTATTTGTCTTTTTGTTGATTTGTGGTGTTAAAGTAAAAGAATGTTCATAACATGATGCTCAATAGTTTTGATCCTAAGGTTTTCAAGATTTCCACTACGCTGAAACTTTAGGTTAGAAGTGGAGAGATACATTGTAGGACGATTAAAATAGAATTAGATTATGAAAATGATGAAGATCCTATGGGATTTTGGAGCTGGTCTATGATTGCATTATCATCTCAAGTTTCATATGCTTGAAATTTGATGAGTGATTTTGGGAGTTTTTTTTGGAATTGTGGGATTGAGAATGGGAAGTGAATACATGTGCAAATGGGAGATGTGAATGAGGTTTCTGTCTAGACTTCATGGGAAATAAAGGAATGTTGTTGGGATGATTATGGTGAGAACAAAAAGGGATGCAGTTAGCTTGAAGCCGGAGAAACAAAAACTTCACTTGTAAAAACTTCCTAGGTTGTGGGCATCTAAAGGAAGCATCTATTACGGGAGTTAGGACTTGATTTTAGTATCTTTTGTTGGAAGCAATGATGATGGGAGCTATACTATGAATGTAGGGAGTTGTGACTCAATAATGCCAAGAGGAAGACTAGCTAATAGCTCATGAGAGTAAATCAAGAGAGATTTAATCCATCAATTGCCTATAAATTCTCATCATTAAATGTGTGTGTGTTTAAGAGTTACATAATGGAATGCCATAATTTCATGCAATAAAGCAAAAGTGAGCAATTGTTTTGTCTATTTGTAATTGTTCCATTATGTACCTTGCTTAAATTTATGAGAACATAGGTGGTTGAGGAAGTTAACTTCTCTTCACCTTTCTTTTGGTGACAGTGAACCATAGATTAGGTAGGCGATGACTTGGAGTGGGTTACTAGGGCCACAGTGAACCACCACCAACCAGTGCACCATGCATGATGAATGGTAAGTGGTTAGGAAACAGTTTTATGTAAGGTGCCAGTTCACTAACTAACCACGGTGGTTAACTCAGTTCTTTTTTTTCTACCTACCTACTAACAACCTGCAGGACCCACAAGCAGGTTGTTATTAGGTAGGTAGTAAAAACAACCCATCCCTATGTATAAACCATCTGCTTACTTAATATTTACCTATTTTCCTACCTATCTACTTATATATGAGACTTATATCCTCAGAATTGGTTACCAAGGTGAAACCAAATATTAACTCAGTTGAGGTTCATTCACCACTGAGTAATAACAGACATCCAGTGGATGGTGTGTTGGTGGGTGCTGGTTAATTGTAGCCGATTACTAAACATAATCTATTGTTAAAAGTTTCAAGCCCTACTTACCCAAATCATAAGCATTATATCAATGTATGACTGAAGGAGTGTATCCAGTGACCATATGGACAGAAAATCATCCCGGCAGACATTGGGTATGCATTTGATTTTGTCGAGAAAGACATTAGATATGCATTTGATTTTCGTTTCATCCATTCACATGAGGGTTACACAATTGATAGGTAAGGAAAGTCGAATGGAAAACCAATGTGAAAGTTATGTTGGATGAAAAACAAGTGGAGACCCAAGCACATTGAGCCACAATGTCAATGAAACTCATTCTCCCCTTGGGTTGGTGGTAAACTGAGTTTCAACTTTAGTTTGATTTTACTTTTATTCTTGTTGTCACCATTGTGAATGTTGTGCAATAAATGCCCCTTCGTGAAAAAATTGTTAATTTTCATTCTTTTTTATGAGAAACCTATTTCTCTTTGCCCTTTTTTTGTGATTAAATAACATTTAAGGGTGAAAAAAATCAATATGAAAAAAGGCACAAAAAAGGGGTTATTTTAAGGATTATTTTAATGTATATCCAAGAGGTCTGCAAATTTGCAACAATATGCCTGTTGATTTTTAAGCTCTAAAGGTTGGAATTATCTTGGAACATTATTTGATGGGATTATGTCGGGAACACATTTACATATGTTTGGATATATTGATCAAAATAGTCATATACAAGTGCCATTATAGAGTTAATCATTATGGTCATTAAGGCTAAAGGTGTTAGATGAAGGCCATTATATTCCTCTCATTAAATGTCACAAGGTTTGTCATTTTATTCACCACATGGTTTTGTGTAAAATTGTGCGGCTCTTGTTTTGATGTTCTATTCAACACCAAAAAATTGGTAGGTTTTGTGACTCCTCAACATGAGATTTGAACCCTCGCTACAAGGAAATAAGATCTAGTTATTACCATTAGCCACTTCTATTTTTTGAAACAACAACATCCAATTTTGGACTTATTTTTCATTTTCAACTCATTAGTCAAACCTTGTAGCAAAACCATCTAGGGCACCACAATCCTTTTTTTAACACCATGCAAAGTTCAATAAGGGTGTTTAATGTTTTCCATCTCAAACTATTGGACTTCCAACTTCATAACATTTTAATTTTCTAGGTGTTATTCTTGGGTTCATGGTATTAAGTCTTAATAAAATCAATTGTTATTTTTGTGGCAAATTTTCTTTATTTTGTGACTTTTTATTTTAAAAACTTGGAAAATGTGTTTTTTCAAGTATAATTTTTTTTTTCCAAGAAGACCTCAAAACTTTGGCGAAATCAAATAATTGGGAAAAAAAACCATTGGTTATTACATGATATCCAAAAAAGTTCATGGTGAATCCTAGAAAAATATTTTGGTTATATGTTATTTCCATATTGGGCAATTCATGTGGTTGAAGGGCTACCAATTGATTGAATTCTAGGGGAAATTAAGGAAATCAAATGATGATCCAAAGGGCCAATGGAGTGGAAAAGGAGGCCTTAGAATGGTATGTTTTACATATTAAATTGGTATTAGTATAGAGCATAGAGATCTTTTGAAATTTTTGAAACGAGGGAGACATTGGTATTGGGAAATTTTTGAATCCCATTTGTGATATCAATATTTCATTATTGGGATGGTGTTAGATTGGTATCAATATACACCCATAGTTCATGTCCTCGCCATTAAAGATATCCTTAAAGTCACACCTTGTCTTATGCAAAATTTGATGCTAACTTTTTCATTTCACTTTGATTTCAGTTGTATCCTTAAAGTCCAACAAATATGGAGCCAATTTTTTTTCAAATGAACACATGAGCATTTTTAAACCACACCTTGGCTATCTAGGGGTCTACTTACCTAACGTTAGGGTCCTACTTAGGTTATGCACCCACCTGCCTAGGTTTTCAACCTGCCTACATGCCTACCTAGTTTACCTAGGCCTCAAACCTACCTACTTACTTACCTACTTGGTTTATTTGAAGCTAGGGACCATTTTGGATGGGATGGAAGGTTTCAGCTTGAGGGTGAGGACTTTTAGTTTAGGTTGTAAGCTTTTAGAGACTTTTGGAAACATTTGGGGTTAATAATTTACATCTAAATTTTTATGGTTCATAAATTTTGGAAACTTTTATATTTATGGTTTGTAAACTTTTTGAAACTTTTATGAACTTGCATGGCTATCAATGGTCTTCAATTTTGTCAAAACTTTGTCACATTGCAAAGTTGGCTCCTTGGAATGTTTTTAATTGAACATCCCCATTTTTAGCTTTTTGAGTGTCTTCTTCAACTGGTTTTCATTGTTTCCTCTTCAAATGGAGATATGGGTACTTTTCTTTCTAGGAATGATATAGTCAGATTCCATACAAAATTAGGTATCAATTGGGTTACTTGTTTTTAACCTTACTATATACTGCACAAAATGGACATTGTATGTCATGGCCATGGTGGTAAAGTGGGTGGACTCCACAAGTGGTTCATGGGTTTTGTCTTTTTGAGTCCTTTTTTCTTTTTGGTGTGTTGATATTAAAGGACTTTTATCTTGTGTCAATGAGTGGCAATCACTTGCTTGTGAGTCTATGAAAATGTTAAAGTATGCCATACTTACCAAAAGATAATGAAAGTATGTTAGTGTATGTTTGTTAAAGTCTAGGGTCTATTGAAGGTGTATTAAGATCTAACTAAGGTTTATTAAGTTCTTTCATAAATTTGTCCATATTCTATTATAATCTAAAGTTTGTTCAGGTTTGTTTAAGGTTAATCTAAAATTTATTAAGGTGTGTATAGGGTTTGTTCGATTGGGATTGATTTAATATTTATTAAGGTTGGTTAGGGGGGTGAAAGCACATGATAATGACAATTATGGACTATATTTTTTTGGGTCCAAATTTTAATATTGTATGCAATTCAAATGCACTATATAATTTTTTTTTAAATTCAAAGAAATGAAGTGAACACCTTTACCTTTCCAAATTTGAAATTATTACACCAAAATCATCAACATTCAATGAAAGATGGACTTTACAACTTAATCAATACATTTGCCATAATCCATAACAAAATGGTTATGGAGTTAGTGCTTATAATGAATTTAGTCCAATATACTCATAACTTTGGAAAATGAGACTTTAAAGATTTATAACATTTAAGGTCAAAAAATAAAAAAATAAAAAAATTAATTTTTTGGTTTCATTCCACATTAAGAACCTCAAACATTACAACAATTTGCAAAGTCCATTGAAGTAAATTATTTTTTTTCAAGACCTACCTATCATAAAGATGTGTTTAAAAGATTAATAGTAGGGTCATGTAAAATTAGATGTATATATATATATATATTAGTAATTTCATTATAAGCAATAGGACCCCATTTTCCCCCCTAGAAATTAGTCTTGTTTTATATTACTTATGGATTAAAAAGCTATCTTTTTGGTCCATTTTAATGTGTTTTCACTAAGGGTTTATTATAATCAAAATTTTATTAAGGTTTGTATAAGTTTTATTATGCTTATAAATAATAATTGTTATACTTTAGGGTCTATATGAAGGGTGCAATCACAATTAAACGAGCCAAAAACCATGTTGAACGACTACCAAAACTCTTTCAAAATTGTAAATTTATTAGATTTATTTTTGTGGTTCCATTTTAATGCCATGTTAATCATGGGAAGTTATGTTAAATGACTAATATGAATTTTGAGGAATTTAAAATAAGAATTCAAATAATTCTATTTTGGGTTTTGGTTTTAATAAAAAGACCTTTGAACTTGAACAACAATTGCATAAAAAATAATCAATAGTCTAAATTGTTAAGTTAAAGACTCTCTTTAAAAAAATTGATGAGAAAAAAATTGAGATGATGTTAATTGACTACCCATAGTCAAAAAACATTCACAATTTGAAAGTTGTGGAATTTGAAAGCCTCATGTTTAGCCAATACTAGGATTATTGAGTTCGTGGTCATACATTTGGTGACCATATTAAAGATCATTTTAAAAAAAAAAACCTTTAGTTGGGCAAGTTGGATGTTGTGTTCATTTTACATTTGTTGGTTTTAAGTTGATGTGATATTTATGTTTTAAAAAATGATGTAAATCCATTAAATTTTTAAAAATATTTGTGGATAATAGGTAATGGAATTACTATAAATCATGGTTTTTTAAAAGTTCAAGTTGACTAATTTTGTCATTTTTGACTAATGGACATGTACATTTTGATTAAAGATTAAGGGTTTGACTAACACATGTACCCCAATCAATTTGATTATAATGATTTATTTAATTAGATACATTCAATCAAGTTGTACAACCTTATTCAAAATGACCAATGGTCTTTAGTTGAATGAAACATTCAATCAAGATGGTCAATGTTCTTTAATCAAATGTGATATGGTTTGCTACTTTATGTATCTACCACCTACCTATTCACCACCTAATTATTAGTTATTTATTTATTTATTATTTACCTACCTACTTACCTACCCACCTATCTACATATTACCTACCTACTTACTTACCCACCCACTTACCTACCTAAGTTTAGCCATTAGGCATAGCTACTATGTTTAGTGATGTGAAATAAAAAACTTGACAAAAGTTGAACATCTTTGATGGTGTAATCCATCGATAAAAATTTGGTTTATCATTGTGAAGGTTTGGTATTCAATTCTTTATAAATGTACTCTATATGTCACTTGCATGAAACTATCAAGATAGATGACAAAAGGATAGGTTTGATTTTAAATCCAAAACATGAAACAAAGGGACCAAAACTAGAACACAAAAGGTTAAAATCAAAAACATGAAGTGTGCAAAACCAAAATATAAACATATTTTACTACAATGAAGTAAGCAAACATAAACACATACAAGTAGAACAAGGTTATAAAACAAGATCATATTTTATATTAATGTTGAACATACATAAGGTAATGGAGGTCCTACCTTTATTTATACCATTTTAGGGACCTAAATCAAGGAAGCTTCCATGGAAGTTTCCATTTGCCCTTCAACCAAGGAAGATTTTTAAGAGGTTTCATAATCATAAGTGAACTATGAATTAATTAAGATTTAGTTTAAAATGAACTAAAAGTTAAATAAAAATGAACTATAAATGAACTAAAATTTTAAAATGAATTGATTCAAAGTGTATAAAAAAACAATGAATTAGTTTTAAATGAATTATGAATTAATTAAAAGTGAATTGGGAGTTAACTAATAGTGAATTAAAAGTTAATTATGAATCATGTATGAACATTTATATGAATGAACTCCATTCATCATGTGAAAATGGTGTAAATGACATTATATACATGCTTAAAGGGTTTGAGTAGATAGGCTAGATTAAAGTAGTTCATTGAAGTTTGGTTAGGTTAGATAACTTAGGTCAGGCAACTTAGGTTAGGCTAGGCTAGCACTTACCTACTTAATTACCTTTTTTTAACCTATTTAAACTTATTTATTACCTACTTACTTACCTACCTATTAATTAAAATAATAATAATCCAAAAAATGATTTTAATTTAAGTATAAATTCAACCTAGTCAAATGGTCCACTATCTATTAATCAAACAATTAGTTCTTCTAATAGTCAAAATGATAGGGTCCAAATTGAGTACCTAGTTGTATCAACAAGTCCAAATCAACTTGTCTAAATTGATAAGGTGGTTTTTTTTAATGTTTGTCATTTTGGGCATTTTTTTACTTAAAGACCCATTAAAAAAACCATGAATTGTAATAGTGTGAATATATTGTCCCTATTGCTAAAAATAGGAATCCAATTCCAAATAAGAAGTAATTGTGGTAGAATTGAGAATGTTGGAAAGACAATAAAATCCAAAAAAATTTGAAATTTGGAGTAAGGGAATGGAAATTATTATTTTCTAAAGAACCATAATAAAGAACCTAGGACTCTAAAACCCAAATCAAAATTCTAATATTTGATATCTCAACATTTTTTTTGGTTTTACCAAAATAGACAATGAGTAGAGAATAATAATCAATATCGATTAACAAAAAAAGGAGAAATTATTCAGCATTATTTTCTTAAAAATAAAAGTGAATCATATAATTCGAAAATATAAAAAACACTACATCACATTTTGGAAGAAAATTGGGAGGTTTGAATCATTTGTTGAAAATCTATGGTGAGGCATTTAGTTCTTTGTCAATGCAAGTGGGTACAATTTCAATCTTGACACCAATTGGTGAATGAAGTCCTTCTAGATATTATGACAAAAACTAAGGAAAAACATGTTTTCCCAACTCTTGTTTCTTGTATTACATGTAGAACTTCTTTTGATATGTGGATGTTGCATGCTAACTATGACACATTTGCTATGGTTATCAACTTTGTCAATAGTTATTGGGAGCCCACCCATGTGATTGTTGAGGTTTTTGAAGTGCAAAATACAATTGGTGCAACCATGGCAAATCAAGTGAAAATTCTACTTGATTCATTTGGTTCATTTAACAAAATCATTGGTTATGTTAAAAAAGAAGGTTCAAATTTGAACACATTGACCATTGCCTTGAAGTTTGTAGTTTTTTTATTCTCCCTTTCAATTCCCTTCCACATTTGTAGGATCATGTTTTGGCCATGCAATGTCAAAGGCATCTTAGTATGTCATTGATGATGCCAAAATTTGTTAAGTTTTTTCAAAGTTAGCTTAAAAGTTGTTTAAACATCATAGTAAAAAACTATTACCTAGACAAAAAAGTCAAGGAAAGGGAAGCAAGAATAGAAAGATGTTTATATCATTGTAAGGTTGTTAATAAGGATGTTCAAAACTCTTGTGAAAACAATTTGCTTTAAAAGTTATTTTGTGTCAAGAAATTTTCTAATTCCAAAATGTAATCCTCCATATGTTATGGATGGCGACATGTTTTACATTTGTCTTCTAGAATGTTAATGGGCCAATTAAACTTGGGCCGTGGCTCAAACAATTATTGATACATTATTTTGTATTGTCAAGTAGTATTGTGTTTTTAATCAAATCTGAAGGTCTTGGTTGTTGTCAAATGCTTTTAGTTTTGTGTTCACTTTGTGCATTGTAATGAAAGCTAGTGTGGCCAACATTGAAGCTTTGAATCAACCACTAATATTTGGTAATTTTGATTCATAATTGTAAGAATTTAAATGAAGGATGATGTTACATGTTGTGGGGATATTGATGCAATTCTTGGCCTTTTCAATGTCTTATAATCATTCTAAGGCTTACAACATGCTAGTGATCATGTTTGACCCTTGATACAAGAACATGATTTGTATTTAAGACTTCATGGGCAATTCAATTGCTATTGAAATTGTTGTGGAATATGATGTTAAGATTGTGCATCCATTTTCATTGCAAGTGTACAATCACTTAAACCATGTTAAGGAATTGATAAAACTAGTGACAACTAAAGAGGATGACATTTTCTTTGGGCAAGTTGTGTTGGTTGATGACGTAGTCATTTCAATTTTGAAGAATGATTTACAATTAATTCAACAATTACATGTGTGATCAATAGATCATGAAAATCCTTTGGTTTGGTGGGCATAACATGTAATGCAATTTTCACATGTTTCCTTTTTGGCTTGTCGAATGCTTAACATTGTCAAAAATTGAGATATAACAATTCTTTAGTGTTGATGATGTCATCACAAACCTTTAGTGATCACAATTAAGGATGGAAAATTTGGATTGCCTCATTTTGGTGATCAAAAATGAATTTGGCAACATTCATTTTGATTATGATGGGGATTGCAAATATATGAGTTAGATTGATTTTTAAAAATCTTAAAGTCTATTATAATCGAAGAAAAAAATAAAGTCATTGAAGAGTGAAGCCTTTTTTAAGAGGACCTTAATTTATATTTATAATTTTACACATGTATTCCTATTCCTTTAATAATTTTTATAAAAAAAATTTCATGTGCATTTTGTTTCTATAATGTTTCGATGGTGGGTTTGTGTTTGTAATTAGGGTAGAGGTGCATATGAATTGTTGGTGGTGTGGATTCAACATTCAACCTTGGTAAACTATTTATATTATAAATCAATTTTTGTCTTTATGTAATAATCCAATGATGACATGGGCATGATTTGAAGAACCTTTACCATCTTCAAACATGGTTGGACATAGCAAGGTCAATTTTGTTGTGTTCTTTTCTTTTGTCATTTTGTTTTTCATGTGACGTCATTTTCAAGTTATTTGTTGGATTTGTTGTTTTTAATTTTATGGTGTATAAGTCATGACAATTATGCATGTGTTGTTTGTGGGGGAACATTGGTCAAGGTAAGTGTGTGTCTTGTTTTGTCATATGCATGTAAGTTTGAGTTTTTAAACATTTCAATTCTTTCCTTTTGTCATTACCCATAAGTATTTGTAAGGTTAATTGTCAATTTTGTCCATTTTATCTTTTTTGTTCACTTTTATTTATTTTGTCCAATTATGTCCATTTCTATCCATTTAGTCCAATTTTATGAGTATGTCTATTCTACCTATTGTTTGTTGTTTATTTTGTCCATTTTGTTTATCACAAATCAATTGTCAAAATTTATATTATGTGTACTATAAGTTAGCTTTTTGTGGTTTTTGTCAACTTTTAGTTTTAGTTTTTTGTCTTGGTTGTTTATGTGAGTGCATTGTTTGGGTTGGTTGTTTGTCCGTGGTGCCCAAAAGACATTTATGAAAAAATATTTTGCAAAACTCAAAGTGAATTCAACTATAATTTTGAATAACAAGTCATTACTAAGGATGATCATAAGATGCTAAGATTTTGTACTATAGATAAGAGCTTTTATATATTTTTTTACAATACCTTGTGTTATGCGTATATATAATATATTTTTTAATATGTATTTATTGTTTTTAAAAAATTTGTGACAATGTGTGATGCATAAGAGAGCTTGATGGTAGAATCCATGTCAATTTGAATCAAATAAAAACTTTTAAAATCCTAACCCTAAATCCTAACCATACTTGAAATCACATTCACTTCAACAACCCTAAACCCTATACTTAATAACCACAACGAGACAGGAAAAATAAATTGAACCGTACCCAAAAGTTTTGGAATATTTTTTGAAAGAATCAAAAGCAAATTTCTTTGTATGCGTGACAACCTCATTCAAAAAGTGTAATCAAAGTTATAAAACATATAATACACAGGATTGCATGTTCCCTTGAAAGTCGATACCCGCACAACACTACTCCCGATAAAGCCCTCAGCTGCGAGCCCATATTTAAGTAAAGCAAATAGCCTTGAACTTGACCCTCCACAATATGCAAGGCTGGACCAGTGACTGTTTTTTGGGTGAAAATTCATCACTTGATGACCGAACAAAAAGTGCTCCAAAGGCCCCAAAGAAACGTTTGGAGAAAAAAATCCACCAAATTCGCCTTATTTGAAGGCCTCTCAAATTGCCATATGAGAGCATCTCCAGCGGTACTCAGTATGTGACTCTGCGAAAATATTTTTCACATCCAAGTTTAGTTATGTACTCTTTTGCAACCCCACCCATAAAACTGAAACTGGGACAACAAATAGGTGGGGGACTACTTATAGCAAACCACCTGGACGAATCATTATGATAAGCCAATCAGAAACACTGAGCAGCAGTTACTTCATATTTATTACACTCGTTTCTGCAGGTGCACACGCTGCCGCGCCTTTTACCAGCCACAGCAACCTGTGGATTTTTGTAGAGCCAAAACTGTTTTCCTGAGCCAAACCGTCATATGTTGGATTTTCTTCATCCAATTTTACTGTGCAGATCACATACCCAGCACCGCTGGAGATGATCTTAGATATTGCTTGTGTGAGAACATAAAGGGATTCATAAAGATTTCAAGTTCCTTCTTTGACCTGTAACTAAATTTGGCTAGGTCATGTTGTAAACGATTGGCAGCTCAACAAGGCTACGTCAAAAAATCGGAAAAAAAAAAAACCTGCGCTTGACTCAGCTCTCTCTAGTCCTAGGCCCCTCTATTATTATGAGAATGCCCCCACCCTATAGAGCTTGATCCTACACTAAGGCCCGCTTTACACTAGGAGTCAGGGCCAAAAGAACTTGGGGCCAACTTTGAGCATTTTAGGGGTTGCAAATTGGCCTGAAGTTACTAATAAATGCTAGAACATTGATGTCAGGATATTAATAAATGCTGGAACATTGGCCCCAAGGGTTGCAAATTGGCCTCCCAAATTCCATGGTATCCTTTTTCCAGCCTTGGGGCCAATACAAGGCCATAAAGTTCAGCATTTATTAGCAACTTTGGGCAGATTGAAAAGATTTTTTCTAGTGTAAAGCCCTTGGGGCTGATTTCAACTTTTGCACCAATAGGAATGCTGGATTTGGGTTGAACATTGGCCCTGACTCCTAGTGTAAAGCGGGCCTAAATCCTACACTCAAAGCAAAGGAGTTTCTTCCCTATGCACAGAGCCACCAGACAAACAACCACCACTTCATCCTCTCTCTCTCTCCCTCTCTCTCTCTCTCTCAACAATCTTGCATACGCATTGCCCTGCGCCAAACCCACACACACGAGAGAGAGAGAGAGAGAGAGAGAGAGAGAAAGCTCTCCCGGATGGCATCTTTCGTGTCTCGCATCGTTGGTACTAGGAAACTTTTTTGTTGCTAGTCTTGGTTGAAAGGATCTAATCTCCGTACCAAGCAGAACTTTTCACAGCTTTGGGTTCGTTTGAATATACATGCATACATATATATACTCATCAAAGTCATGCGGATGTGTTGTTCGTCGTGAGCGGCTGGGTTTTAGCAAAATTTCATACCTAAGCTGCAGTGTTAGAGTTTGGCTGTCTTGTTAGCTCGGCCCGGTGGCGCATTGCATGACGGAAAGAGAGGAGGAGGAGGAGGAGGAGGAGGAGGAAAAGGGAGTGCAAATAGGTCGGCGATGTTGTGGATCTGGAAGGGGGAGTGGAGTAGTCCTTGGAAAGGAGTGATGGGTGATGCGTGATGGGTGATGGTGGTGTTAGAACTGTAGGGAAGGGAGGAGAGAGGGAAGAGAAGGAAGAGGAGGAGTTGTGGGAATTAGTACGACCTTAGCTCGATCAAGTTAAGAGGATCATCATCGTCATCAAATGACTTTGCATAAAAGGAGGCTGCGAGAATTGATAGTGTTTGCTGTAATGGCAACCTTGGTAGGGTTACCTTGGATAATCATGCAGCAGAAGCCTGCTGCTTACCGATTTCAGTACGAGTTTTCACGAAGATTTCAGTTGCTTTTGGGCAAGGAGGAGGGACCAAGACGACAGCCGCCTTGGAGGGAGAGCTTGAAACTGGTAACGTAGTTCTTTTCTTCTTCTTCTTCTGTTTTTGGGTGGTGGTTATTTCTTCTTATTTGTTTCACATTCGACTGGCTGGTTTCTTGTGTCCATTGAGCTTTGAACCAGGGAGAGTGCTCTCCAGAGGGCAGGTTTAGCTGAGCATTGGATATTTTTAATGCTGCCAGTTTTCCTTTGTGCTTTCCAGATGAGTAGTATTCCTCTTTCTCTGGCTGGGTCATACCATCCATACATACATAGAAGGAAATAAAAAGATCTCAAATTGATGTGGTAGGGTTTCTTAGAAGGAAACAAAGATCATCTTGAATGGATATGGGAGGTTTTCTTAATCTTATATGGGGCACTTTTTTGGAGCCCACAGAAAAAAAGAAACTTTTGTTTGGAGCAATTGCCACACAAGTTTTGCCAGCATTGGCTTGTGATGCTTGTTTTGAAGTTGGGATGATCATGTAAAGTCAAGCAGTTTGGAGTGTCTATAATTTTGAGGCAATCTTGAATGAATGCAAGTAGTGATGATGGGCAGAATAAAGAAAATGGGGAAATTCAAGAGGGATGTTGCACAAATGTAATTCTGGTAAAACCTAGGTCAGACCTAAGGGATAATCCAACCTGAACATGTGGGAAATAATGGTGACTACTACCATGGAGTTGCAATTGAGAGTGTTAGTGTTGCCCTCAGCTGCATGACACACATTGTTGCAAGGGATCTGGGACATGAAATTCTTCCTTGATTCTTGTTGCACATCACTGTGTTCTTGTGAGAAAAAAAAGTGCATTCACACCAACGCAGTATACATAGAATCTTACTGTTGTAGCTACTACCATAGTGATATATGTAGTTTCACCCTGGTGCTTCTTCTCTTTTTGTCCATAGATCTATGATTGCCCAGACCCAGTGGATGTGGTTACGTATGCCATCTGACTGCATTATGTGCCAGATTCTAATATGTATGACCTCTTTGTCTGTGTATTTTGAACTCTCCAGAGTAAAGAGGAGTTTCCTGGTTTGGATAAGGTACTAGCAAGGGCTTCCATGCATGATAGAACAGTGATCTTGACAACATTGAATGCAGCCTGGGCACAGCCAAATACAATGGTTGATCTCTTTCTGGACAGCTTTGAGCAGGGAGATGGGATCAAATATCTTCTTAAACACTTGGTGATCATTGCATTGGACCAAGTGGCATATGATCGGTGTACTGAGCTACATACAGCATGCTTCATGTTGACCACAGAAGGGGTTGATTTTGCTGCAGACAAGTTTTTTATGACAGAGGACTACTTAAAGATGATGTGGAGGAGGATTGAGTTTTTGAGATATGTTTTGGAGATGGGCTACAACTTTGTCTTTTCGGTGAGCCACATTGTGTATATCCAACAGTGTCTTTGACTCCATGTAATCACATGATATTGACTTTTATATCAAAGAATGAGGATCAATAATAGAGGCAGAAAGGGATCTCTTGGGGTTGTTATTATATCTAAAGAGACAGAGCAGAAGTAGTAATGTCATATTGGAACCCGACCTCTGTATCCAGGAAAAAGAACAGATCTTTTCTTTCCAGCTGATGTAACAATTGAACTCTTGCCTCCACCATGGGGCTCTGTATGGATTACAGATAGATGCTGGTACATGTTCCTGCAGCTGTACTTGGAGCCAGTTTTTTCTCATTTGGAATGTAAAAGGAGATTTGCGTGAAGGGAGCAAACCTGCCTTTCCTACTGCTGAACCCTAGTCTGATTCCCAATCTGGGAACTGCAGCTCAGCATGCTGTGAAAAATGGCACTTGGGAATAAGTTGGGAAATAGCTCCTTGTGATGCCACTGTGGTATCAAAAATGTTCCATTATCTCTCTGGTCAGTTTTTGATCTTCTCTAACTGTGGATCATTGGGGTTTGAATGCAGGATGCAGATATTATGTGGTTTCGTGATCCCTTTCCTCGGTTTGACAAAACTGCAGATTTGCAAATTGCATGTGACAAATACACTGGGATTCCTGAGGACTTGGAAAATCGGCCCAATGGGGGTTTTGTCTATGCACGATCCAACAATCGCAGCATTGACTTTTACAAGTATTGGTATATGTCAAGGGAGGATCATCCAGGCTTGCATGACCAAGATGTGCTGAATGAGATAAAATTTGATCAAGATTTTTTGGATATTGGGCTGGAACTTCAGTTTTTGGACACCCTCTATTTTGGGGGTTTTTGTGAGGTAAACAGCTACCATTCTTTGCAGTAATGAATGACAGAAGTACCGCGGCTTTGATATTATGGTGGTGTAAGTGTGGCTCTTTTTCTGAATCTTGTGTGAGAGTGTTCACTTGCTATCAGTAAAAAAGGGATGGACAATGTTCTGTCCCAGTTATGCCTGAAGGTTGTTCAGTGTTAGGTCAGATTCCTAAACTTAAACCTATTAAATGCTTTCTGCTCTACCATTGAGTGACTGCTAATACTGTCAAAGGGGTGTCAGTTTCTCACTGTGTATTTGAGTCATCTGCCATTATCCTATGATGCCACTGATGTGCATGGATTGTACCACAGTTTACTGGATGTTCTCATAAGCAATTATTCCATGATTTGTAGCATTTTTAGCACCTCTTGTATTGTTACCTCCCATGATTTGGTTCTCCCAAAGGTCAGGAGTCATAGTTTTCTTCATGTGTGGGCTGAACACCTGAGGAACTATCCCAATTGAGGACCATTAGCAGTAAGATTATAGCTACATATGAAGGTGAACATGAGCTAAGTCACACTCTTGCCTGGACCAGATCTCTGATCATATGTTGCCTTATGCCCTATTGCAGGATAATCCTTTGCATAGGTCTTAGTTCTGTTTAGGTTTTGAATATTTTTTAGTTCCATGCATTACTGGTGAGTTGATTGTGAGGCACTTATATTGGTTTGTTGTGATTTACTGCTCCTTCTGTTTTGTCTGTTTGTTTGTCATTGTAATGGTTGTTCCAATACAAGCTGTCCTTATAGATAATGAAAAGATGTGATTTATTGTGTCTGGTGTGACTGGATGCAACACACTGCCAAATTCTTTCACAAGCCTATGGTAACCAGGCGCTCATGGTTACATCTCTCTGTGTTGATTCAACAGGTGAGTAGGGATTTAGAGAGTGTGTGCACAATGCATGCAAACTGCTGCACAGGGCTTGAGCGCAAGCTCCAAGATCTCCGACTTGTAAAGGAGGATTGGAAGCGGTTCAAAGAAATGCCTTTACAGATGAAGCGGCATCAAAGAGTCTACTGGAGGGCTCCACGCCTGTGCCTCCTTTCATTTGAGTCATAATTTTAGACCAGTGAGTTCTATCCTCTTCTTCATAGTTTCTCTTTTCAGCACACCCAGATCCTGGAAAGGATAGGGAGCAAAATATCCATAACTTGAGCTCTGTCAATATCAAGGCCCACCCAGGTTGGCTTTTGACTCTCATTCATGGCAGGCTGTGTGCTACATTGCTCATTGAAATAGAGGTCAATTTAACAAAGGCAACATTGGAAAGTAGTGGCCAATGCTCTAATATACAGTGTAGCCACACTAGAGAAGTTTGAGATATCCAGATGCATTTACTGCTGCATTTCAATACAGCAATAAATTTTTAACTTTCATCCTTCTTAGTTTCAAAATTTGTGGAGCCAAGGCAGATGCAACTATTTGTAATCCTTGATAGGCTCCAATTTGAGAAGGTGGTTTTCTGTCTGCTCTATGCAGTTTGTGTAAGGCTTGAATTTTCAACCTCATTTTCACTTCAGGTATTGTGGGTGGTGATGATTTGAGTTGAGGGTTGGAAGTTTGATTGGAATTGAGATATCTAGTTGGAATTCTTGGGATTTACGTTGGAAGCCACCACATCCTGCATGTAGGATGTTTTCATCCTATTTGAGACTTAAAGAGAAACCCTCGAACTTCAGTGCAGCTGATTTATCTGTCTTGCTTTGTCAGGCTACTAGTGTGCTCCTTTTTTCATAAGCTGTTAGTGACTTAGATGTAGTGGTAATCCCCATCAGCATGATGATTTCCAAACTGTGGAAGCATGTGTTTGCATATTTTAACAGGAACATAAAACCCAACCCAAGGTTGAAAAAAATTCAATTAGTGAAATTTATCCATATTTTTGCAGTGGGTGTTTTTGGATTAATGTCATAACCTTAAATCTACTCTACATAAAATTGACCTTATCCATCCATGGCAAGTATGGTATACAGTTTGAGGAAGTTCTCTGCCTTCACTGATTTTTACTCCATGATTCATAGATGAAAAAGAGGAGCATACACAAGAACAAATAGACATGACACTAATACTCTATAGCATGCAAAGTATTTGGAGAAATATCCTAGTGTGTTTGGAGGGCTCCTTATTTCCATGAATGCCCCTTCTAGAAAAGAGGAGGGATATTATGCCTACTCCTTAAGAGAGAGAAATTTTATGCTTACTCATATGTGTAAGGAGGCATAAGATCCCTTGCACTCTTTAAAAGTAAGAACCCTTCTCCTCTTATGCCTCATAATCTCTGTATGTTAGGTTCTTGATGACCTTTGTCTAGTGCTTTACGATGGTTCAAGTCTGGGACATTCCTGAAGTGTGGGGGCAAGACTTGACTACCACATCATCCTTGGCCCCTAATTTTTGGGGATGCCCCTGCACTGGGGTTTTACCCTACACATGTGCTTCTAGATAGGTACATACATTTGATGTATGTCAGAGAAGGGGGAGTGAGCTGCTGTTTCCACAACCCCTCTGTGGCATAGAGTAGATACTAGATACAAGTGGGTAAGTTGGCAAAATTTGTGTCTCTTACACTTCCCTTTGTACATGAAGCATAACAAAATTTGCACCCAATTTGAAGCAGATCTTCTTCATATGCAATGTTCTTGTGCCAGTCCAGCTGCAGACAGTAGTAGGCCACTGAAGGCTGACAATGTACTACTACAATTTGCTAAAGATGCAGTTGCTTTGACGTGCAACACTTTGAATAGCAATAATGTCAGACTGCATTGAGACTAGATTCTGAATGAGTTGACAGATCCTTAAGGTAAAATGGAGGGTTCTTGCCACTTCATCAGTTAGCCCTATGAGTCCTTGAAAAATGGGAAAAGCCCAGCTGGACCAAAGTCAGCTGATCTGCTTAACCCTGATGTCCCATGAACTGAGGTGAGCATCAGATATATTCTCAAGGTCAAAGGGTCAAACTTAGGCAACCCTGATGCTCACCTCAGTTCATGAGACATAAGTGTCTCCATTGACCCATCCCACAGTTTAGCTTAACTCAAAATCATTGCTGATTTTGGTACTATCTAGCCAAAACAGGAAATCAAACAGAGTAAGAAATAAGTCAGAGAACCCAATATATCAAAATTTTACCCAGCAAACCAACTGAGCATAGATTACTCTGTTCTGGTTCACAATAAGAAGGAAATGATGTATATATTAATGGGCAGAGAAGGGTTGCTAATTTTAAGTTTGGTAACCTCGAAGCAAGCAGAGAATGCCATTTGGAAGGCAACCTGTAAAGGAGCAAAAGTCCCAAACCATTATGCACCCGAACTCACTGACACTTGCCAGGGTGCTGAGCTGATTGGAGCAAACTTGGAGGGAAACCCAGATTCATAACTTATAAATCCTGCAGGGCTAGTGTGATTTCAATATAAATGGACTACAAGGATGGCAACTCAGATGCTTCTAGTCTCTGATTTAGGATTGGAAACAAAGCAACTCAATGCATTATGACAATAACTTCAATAACTCAAGATGGGCAGAGCCCCCACATATTGTACACCTTCCATCTCCGTTCCCTAGAACTATAGACCAACAGTGCCGACAGTTGTTATGCACATTACTTCTCAGCTAACAAATGGATTACTACTTTACAAAGTTCTGAGGCTGACCTGCACCTTGGTCATGACTATAAAGCTATTGTCTCACAACACACAACAGCATCTTACAAATCTTTGATGGCATTGAATGCATGCCATGGAGATGGGACTGGCTTATTAACCAACCCTGGAAATCTCTTAAAAGCTGCATCTAAAAAGCTCTGAAAGTTCAACGATGGAAATGCTTAAAGGGGGGTCCAGGTTGTTTTGACAAGGAGATTAGTCCCAAAAAGTCGTTGAAAATACAAAATCATATCTAGGGTAAAACTAGACTCTAATAGTGTTCAATAATTGTGCTTGACTAGGCAAAAAATGTTTAGCAAGCAGACTGAGCATCAGATGATACTGTCCTAAGGATAATTTGAACCATGTATTCTTGGTTGATGGGTTTGGTGAGGAAGGCATCCATGCCTGCATGCAAGCACTTCTGCTCGTCACTAGCCATGGCATTTGCAGTGAGTGCAATTATGCATGTGCGCTGCATCCCTTTATTCTCAATATCCCGCAATGCCTTGCATGCTTCATACCCATCCATCACTGGCATCTGCAAAATTCACAACTGAAATAAGGGCTCCATAACATGCAGATTGAAGCCCAAGTTTGAGCTTGTGTAGGTCATTGAGTTGACTAAAAACATGAACCCGTGATTGAGTCTGAGCATCAAGGCTTAAATTGCATTTGCAAGCAGACAACTATTCATTCCACAACTGACAGTCCTCAACTACCCTGGGTATTGTTAGCGGAATCCACATGCTGCAAGGAGTGATGTACCTGACAATCCATGAGGATACAGTGGAAAGACCGCTCACCACCCTGCACCCGGGACATAACAGCTTCCAAGGCTTCCTGGCCATTTGCAGCTTCATAAGTTGCAGCACCAAGCCTCCGCAACATAACCACAGCCAACTTCCGTAGAAGAGGATTATCCTCAGCCACCAAGATTTCCAGTTTATCCAGTGGTTTAGACAGTGAATCAACAGCCATGCTGCCAGTTGGTTTCTTTTTACTTCTGCGGCTTCTAGGCACAGTCCTGGTTACAAATGGTGAGCTCTGAGTCAACTGCTCCTTTTGTGAATTTTTGCATACTACCACTGGAGTAGAATCAAGTGCTGAGGCAAGATTCCCTTTTGAGGCAGTTAGTGAAGAATCTTCCTCAGCAGTAGCAGCAGGCGGTTGTTGACCAGGAAGTTGCTGTTCATGATTTGTAAGTAGAGCATAAGGCAACTCTGCTTTGCAATCATAAGGATCATCCCATTCCTGCTGCTTTGCATAATGGATGACATTTGATGAAAGGATAACTGTTGGCTTTTCCAGTTTTGACATATGAAAGGTATCCCCACCTTCTTGAGCAACTTGTTGAAACAGTTCCTTCAACCTTGCAGCATGCAAGGGTCTTCTTACTAAAACAGAGTTGCAGACTGAGCGTAGGGCTGCCTTGACAGGCTCTGGAGTGTTGGAAGCAGTGATCCAGACCACCAGCAAATCCCTCTGCCTCAATGTTCGCTGCTCGTTCAAGTCTGGCTTTTCAAGTCCAAGTGCGTCCAAGCACCGTGTACGAGTATCAGTGAGAAACCCTGATTGATGGAGATAATCCTGTAAGTCATTTTGCTTCACAACCCTTGGGAGAAGGCTTATGTCAATGATCATGAGTTGTCTTGCAAACCCATTGAGTGATCTTGTCCCAATGTTCTTCCAACTCTTCCAAAGGTCATACATGCTTGGTCTCTTTTGGGTGAACTCTAAGCCCAGAGCAAGTTGCTGGATACAGTCAGAATTGGATCTTTTCTTCATATCATAACATACTTCCACTCCATCTCTTTTATGATGTTTACAGGTGCAATTTAGGGTTCTCAGATGTAGTAAAATGTGCTCCCATGTCTCCACTTGACGTACAGTTAAACTTTGGTTTTCTAACCAATGAGCAGCAACTGCCCTACAGTCACCATCTGGAATTGCAAGTACCACCTCAGCTCCATGGAATGATGGAGAAAGATTGAAGGGGACAGTCTCATACTTCAATGGACGGTCAAAGCAAACAGTAAACTGGAAAAGCGAACCAGGCCCAGATTTCTCCACAATCCTTATCTTTCCACCCATCAACTGAACAAGTGAGCGTACAATCCCAAGCCCCAATCCTGTACCACCATGTCTGCATGCAAATGGAATGTAACATAGTTGGGATTTGTATTAGCAACATGTCAAAACTTTGCCCAACAAAGATCCATTTAAATTTCAAACGCCAAAGTCCAGGCTTCTCAACAACACAAATTCGGCATCTTGCAAGTGTGTCCACAGCCTGAGTCTGTTACAGATTATCCACTCAGGATAAGGCAGGTGTGACTTACGTGCGTGTTGTGCTGACATCTCCTTGAACAAAATTCTCAAAAACCTTCTCCCACAATGCTGCATTATATGAAAGCACTAATTGTTACAAGCTCATGCTGCCTTGTGTATATGTCCCCTCTGATCCTAGTTAATTGGAATGAGTTCAGCATGACAAATGAATGCAGATATGAAAAATGAGATCTGGAAAAAACGAGAGGCGTGATATACTGCATCAAAAGTGCAAAGCATGCCCACTAAGCCTCACTGGGAAGAGATGTGACACACATCAAGCTTTCTTGACACCTACCCTTCTGGTTATTGCCAGACAACTCTGGTACTATTAAAGCCTGTCATTGACTCTTTCACTATGCAAGCTGCAATTGTGGCATCAATCTGTAAGGAAAAGCTCTCATCCTTGTAATCCTATGGTTCCATGGCAAACACAGGGAACATGAGAGATACACACCTGGATCAATTCCTGGTCCAGTGTCATCCACTTCAAAGACAATGACAATTGCATCAGGTAGAGCTGCATCCTTCAACCTCTCAAGAGAAAATGAGCTGAAGGTCCGTCGGTGCTGGCCACTAGATTCAGGATTGGCCAATCGACCCCGTACCAAGATCCGACCTTTTGAGGTGAACTTGATGCTGTTCCCTATTAAATTAGTAAAGACCTGCATGATGCGTGCTGAGTCTCCTATGACATTCCTGGGAACATCATCTGCAACAATTGGAGCAATTCATTTTAGAACCCACTCACCCAATTCTTTTCCTCATCACTCCCAACCCCAAGAACCTTCCATTGCTCTGTGTTATGAGAAAGCATACTGTTCATCCAACAAGGTTGTCTCCATATGGTTCCTTATATAACCAAAGATCAAGAGGAATGGACTTCATCTCAAGACTCCTTCTGAAAGAAAAATTCATAGTGTAGACTGGGACCACAAAGCTATTAACACACTACACCTGGAGAGGAAAAACATGGTGTGTCACCTGCCAGATGAAGAGCAAGGAAGAGGCCCTTATTGTCACACTGCACAGAAAAGACATCCATGAGTGCTGAAAGCTCCGCCTCCAGATCAAATGGGGCCTTCTCCAACACCAGTTTCCCTGACTCCACCTGTATGTGCTCACTTTGAAGGATCAGGGTAGACTCCAGCAATTGCTTAGACGATATGAGCATGCATCAGTATGCTATCTTATGCATAATAGAAATTACTCCAAGGACAAATGCTGTTCAGAACTTCACAAGAACTTATGACGTGTATTTAGAGTCATTGGAGGATTACCTTGGTAATATCAAGAGCAGAGTTGAGGAGTGAAACAAGTGATGTGGCACAGCGATGGATTTGTCGTACACTCCCTTTATGCTCTGGGGAGAGATTCTCAGTCAGAAGCATATCCAACAGCCCAATAATGCATGCCATCGGTGTCCTAAGCTCATGGCTGTCATGAAGACCCACAAAACAACAATCGTCAGCCCTCTGCAAAACATGTCAGACACCATCACAAGTTGTAATACTCAAAAGCAGATTGGTGATGACAACAGAAACTTGGCTGTCATTTTCCAATCCATATGAAAACACCCATCCAATACAGGGTTCTCCTCAGGCATTGTTTCAAAAAAAAAAGATAAACCACACTATGCATAGTACTCAAGCAGAAGTATCTCTATGCATGACTACGCATAGTACATCCTGATCTTCCCAGATGGCCCATTATGAGCCACATTCACTGACTATCTCCAGAAAGCTTATGATCTTCGTAAACTAACCTCATACTTGAGAGGAAGTTGGTTTTGGCATCCCGGCTTGCTTCTGCCCGGCACTTTGCCTCAGACTGCCGCTGAATTTCAGTCCTCAGCTTTTCCTCAGCCTGTACTTGCTCCACCAAAAGGTAAATAAGACTGCAACCAATGATAACGACTCCGAGTGAAAGAAGAGGAAGGGAGATCCATGTGATGCGTGTATGGTAGTCCATGGGTCCCCAGAAACTATGCCTTGGGATCATGACTACTACTGCGAGCCTCACACTTCCAAATGAGTATGGCCAACTGTCAATTGAATACCGCTTGCTGTTCAAAGATACGTCAGCCACATGTATTTCCTTGCTGAGTAGATGTTCCAAATCCATCTGAGATTGTAGAAACTCTTTCGCCTGCATGAGCACAGAACTTTGGTGTAGTGGGATAGTCTCACATTCACTTCTGTTAACAGGACAGACTTGTTCTGTCTCAGATGAGAATAGAACTGTCCCTTGCTGGTCTGAAATGAAAACACTTCCCCCTGCAATACCTCCACCACATAGTGATGATATTAGGATATGTGCATAAGGACTGAGTCTGAGAACACTCATGGTGACAGAAATAACTGGAAATCATGCCAGGCATCTAGAACAACAGTTTCATGAACAAACCTTTTAAATCCAATGATGAAATGAATTCATTAATTGCAACAGCACTCAACGCCGAATGGATAACTGCAATTTCTTTTGAAGCTTTGGCTTGCATTTGGATCCCACACAGTACAAAAGCCTGTCCACCTGTTGTTGCATGCTTTCAAGTTATGTCAACTCCAGCAACAAAAAAGACTACTGCACATTTCTATCTGGCTAAATGCACTTCCTGTGTTTCCTCCATCTCTCCAAATCAGATCAAAGAAATACATAAATTCTGAATGGATGTGGGTATATAGCTTACTGATTTGGCTTTGTCCAATGGTCCATGTGAGGTTCTTGACAGGCATTGTAAGAGCTTCCTGAAACCAAGGCATGTTCTGTAGTGGTATCCCAAAATCAAAAATGGATGGTAGGCCCACTGGATCACCTGTTGTCTCAGAGACAACCTCCCTGTAGTATGTTGGATTAGTAGTGGTCTGATTTGAGAATAGTAGGAGAGTACCCTTGTAGCTCTCTGCTTCATTTGTACTGCCTCGTACATAGACTGCTGAAAGGCCATTCACAGCTGCCACACCTAATGAAGTAATGCCTGGAAGGGCTTCAAACACTGACCACGAAGCATCTCGAATCTGCAAAGTCAAACATTCACCACTGCCAAATGTGCTCACTGTTGGATAAATATATTTTCATTCATTTCCACTACATCTCTACATTTTATGATTTCACTTCACCTGAATAGAATTGAGAAATGACAGAGAGATTTCAGATCTGGCAACATATCCAACAGCTAAAGAAACAGGAAAATAGAAAAAGGAGACCCTACCATAACAACCAGAGAAAAGACTGAGGAGTGGATCGAATTACAGCAACAGTTGCATACATGTTAAGTGACCTTCAAGAGCATTATGTATTGTGGTGACTGGCTACCATAACATCCCCACTGAATTCATCAGCTCATGGCAGTGGTTGAGGGCTCAGTGTCATAGAATTAAGCAATGTACTGAGTTTCTGCCACAAGACTGGAGAGTGTACACTCTCACCCCAATAAACAATGCCACAATGAAACCTAAATAGGTCATAACATGGAAACACATGAGATCAAACTATGTGAGACATTCACACAATCCCTTCCCTGCAATACCTTTTACTCTTTCCTCCAACCATGCCTTGCAATATACCAGCATCAACAACTAGAAACGCCACAAATGGAGAGACAAAATACCTTTATAAAGCTTTCTGAGCTGAAATCTTCTCCCAAAAAATCTTTCTCCATCAAGTTTGCAATGGCCATCACCCCATATGTATTCATCGAAAAAATTTCGTTAAGAAGGTCAGAAGTGTTAACTAAAATCTCAAGGCGCAGAGACTCTGAAAGGTAGGCGACTGCAGTCTTTGGATAACTATGTGTGAAGTACCACGTGCTGATTGTGAGTAGCCCCACCAACACAGCCACAGTTACCTGCCATTTTCATAACCCATTAGCATAATTCCCATCTGCTCCCATCTCTGCCTCTAGCTCAAAAATCAGTAGTCTCTCTGTATGACAAGAGCATGTGGACATCACCGTTCTAATGCAGCAGCTCATAATGCCAGTCAACTGTTTTTCTAACATCACCAGTGTCTGTCTGTGGACATCAGTGTCAGATGGACACCACTATCAGCATACCACAACTACAGTACCCATCTTTCCACATCCTGCCAATAAGTTTTTTCATACCATTTGAATACTGAAAGTCTAATGCATAGCTGGAGTAGCCATAGAGATAATGCAGTCCCTTATCCAACTAATATCTTTTACTTAGGGTTTCAGGCCATAAGGTTGCAATGAGTGATGCATTCATTTGCTGCCATGACATGCTCCGAGTCGATGGCACAACAGACTACAGAATGAAATTTTCATTACTAAAGCCAACGGCATGTTGCAGAGGCTCGATTTTCCTGTGTACAAAAATGGCATATGCTTCTCTTCTTCTTCTTCTCATATGTCATGTGACATGAACTCGAAGGCTATTTTCTTCGCCAGGGGACAAAAAAAACCACAGAAAGTCCAATAGGGTTACGAAGTCATGAACAAGGATTCATTAGGTTTCTTCTTTCCCGAAGCAAATTAGACACATCCCGGAAAAACCCAACCCTGGTTTTTTTTCTTAATGACCCACTGACTCGCTCGCTCGCTCGCTCGCTTACCATGATCACGACACGAGAGACGGTGAGATTTCGAAACGGACGCGGCAGCTCCTCCACAGCATCAGATAAGCCCGACAAAGAACCCTCGTCCTCCTCTTCCTTCGATCTCCCACCACCTATTGCTGCAATCATCTGCTCTCCACCAGCACCAGTATCACCAGCACCGGTCCAAACTCTGCAATAACTCCGATACTCTACCACGATCCTCATTTTCATAATCTGCTCCACCACCCAGCGCACCTGCTCCATATAAAAACTCCACATATTCAAAACCATCTTTTCTTGTTGCTATCATATCAGGACATTGCGAATAATTTAGCAGCTCTTTCTTTTCTTCTTCATGTGCACAATCTTCTTCTTCTTCTTTTCTTCTTCTTCCTTCTCCTCCTCTTCTTCTTCTTCTTTCTCCTTCTCCTCCTCCTCCTCTTTCCACAAGCTCCACTCCGCCATCCCACAGAAATCTCGAAACAAAACGCAAATTTCGCCAATCACTTGGGAGGCCTGTAAGCAAGCAAGCAATTGCTTGTGGGATCCTCGGGTGCGCGTTTTTTCTTTTCTTTTCGCTTTTGGTTTTGGGGGGCGGTGTTCGCGGTCTGCTTCTTTTCGTGGTCTGTTCGTCTTACAGGTGTCGTTTCGTGGTAGGAGGACTGGGACACTTGGCTTGTCTTGATTGGTGGAAATTTAATGATCGAGTCCGTAATTCGCGTGGTAGAGTACGGGCAGATCCAACTGGGCGAAAATAGAGGCGTACTTGTCATGATGAGGGATGATAATGATGGTGGGGAGGTGGGGGGGGAAAAAGATGTCGGAATGCCGCCCTACCTATACTTATCATCACACTAACGAACAGAATATTGTGACGGAATGAATGGGAATCATCCGTCCTTGGGGACCTCCTTCCTACTTCCTCCCCTCGCCATAATTAGAATAAAAAGGGCCTTTTTCTTATATTGGCTCTGTCCTTCAGGTGGGGACTAGAGACATTCCCCATGCACCCCAAAAACGGGCCAACATTTGGAATCCCTACATTCTAGGGTTGTGTGGAATCGACTATAGGAACATTTCCGGCATAACCCAAGGACCCACTTGGACTTCACCATGCTACCCACGATGTGTTTCCCAATTTAATATGTTGAATATTTATCATCCTATGGATGTGATGTCATTTAAAGCGCCAAGCCATTTTGCAATGAGGCACTTGTTTTTTAAAATAAAATAAAATTATGGCCTTGTTTTTCTTGGCTTTGTCACAGACTTGCAAGAAGCTCCTTGTCTCACCATGTTTTGGTTCTTGACAAATTTTGTTGTTTTTTGAACAAAATAATTGGGAATTTTTGGGAATTTTTTCCTTTTTCAATGTAAATTTAACTTTTTTTTTGGAAAGACATGCCAAATCTTGTACATCACAAATTTTAGGGGTGAAAAAAACCCCATGGCACCTAAATCATTTTATTTGAATTTTTGTGGCTTTTTTTATTGGATATGTTCAAATTTTAGAGGAAAATAGACTAATAAGAGTAATGTTTTTTTGGCAAAAGTTTGCGATAATTTGGCATTAAAAAAAAAAGGCTACAAATCATACAAAGGAACTTTTGGGGAAAAAATAGCACAAAGTCACCATATACAATAGAGGATAAACAATGGGTTTCTTTAAAATGTTTTTTTTTTTTGTCCTATAACCAAATTTGGTGAAGTCCTATTTTGGAGGATGGTTAATCCAACCACTGCCAATTTTTTTAAAATAAAAAGACCCTAAATAATTGAAACTAATTAGGGTAAAGAAGTTGGCCATTGTAAACTTTAAAAATCAAACAATTATTATGATGTCAATAGACCTTGGTTGTCGCAACCCTAGCCTTGGGCTTGCGACCAAGGCAAAGGGCTTGCAAGGGTGTGAGCCAAAAGGAAGCTCGGGAGTCAAGGCAAAGGCATTGCAAGGGTGCGGGCCAAGAGGATCCCAGGGAGTCACATCAGATACTCCCGGGAGTGTAAAAAAGTGTGAGGGAGTGTGAGGGAGTGAACATTCACATTCCCAAGGTAACTCCCACTTTGGGAGATGGAGTCCCGGTGGACTTCCAAAACTTCAGAGAGCAATTGCAAAGGTCAAACCTCAATGTATTGTGACGTTCTTTATATCATTGGAAAGCTCTTGGAGAGTAGATGTCTAAAATGGGCTCACATTGCTCATTTGGACATCTGAAACACAAGTTATGGCCAAAAGAAGGGCCGGGAGTCGAATTACCAATTTGACTCCCGACCACAAAAAGTCAGGAATCGACCGATTTACTTCGCTGCAGGGGGCATGCCACAAATCGTTGAAAAATTCTCGACAAGAGCTACAACTTTGCTTCAGACTGCATCGCGATCCGAGGTCTGCTCGCAAAGTTATGGGGCTCTAAAGTCGCGGGAGTCCCATTTGGCGCGATTTCAAGACTCCCACTCGGGAGTCCCGGGAAAAAGAGCCATTTGGATGTAAGCCCCGTGGAGAGCTATAGAGTATACTATAAGGGGGAAGGTGGTGGTTTCCCCTAAGTTTGGGTCGTGGTGAGTCTTGTGTGTCCGTGTTACCTGTGGCTCGTCCTAGCACCAAGGGTGCTCCAACTATGCACTAACCACTTTGTGTGGGTTGTGTGCAGGCCCGTGTGAGTGAATGAAGCTTGTCAACTCTTCCTAGTCCCATCCCG
>Ga0116231_10004392_pt1 | contig 28574 bp, 30 predicted proteins | sample S1TSphgellanicum_2_FD_89695 | JGI IMG/M metagenome (GOLD analysis project Ga0116231, IMG submission 89695) | Host-associated microbial communities from peat moss isolated from Minnesota, USA - S1T2_Fd - Sphagnum magellanicum MG | ecosystem: Host-associated > Plants > Peat moss > Unclassified...
ATACAAGTAATTCATGTGTATAGGTTTTATCTTGAACCTCTTGTAAGTTGACTTCCTTAAGCCTACCTAGTTCCTTTTTAAGTCTTTCCCTTCTTGGGAATGCATGTTTTACTTGTTCAAGGTTGAACCCCAAAACTTCTCAATAAATAGGTATGTTATAATGATCATTCAAGTAGTTCACAAAAAAAAAAATTCGAAAAAAAAGATATTTGAAAAAAAAATTAATGAAAAATTACACATGAATTATCACAAATCTCTATTTTTGGTTTTTAAGGCAAGTATTAATAACAAGAAGAAGCAAAAAATAAGGGCTTTAGTGAGTCTAGTCCATTGCCACAATTAACTAACCAAAGATTATATAATAATATTGTTGGCTCATAGTTAAGTCTACTAAACATCATTTTTATTTTTATTTTCAAGATTTTCACACCATTCAGTATTGAACTAAACAATCCTATATTGAACTAACCAAACCAATCTTGACAACAATATTATTATTATGTTATCAACTCCTTACCTAGTTCCAAGAGTTCTTGATTACACATCAAAAGCTTCATGTGAATGAAATTTGAGCTTCACATCAATTTGGCAAAATACCAAAGGTGGTGGTGGTCTTTTTCAAGGCACAAACAAAGCTAATTATGATGAGCAATGTCTCTTTCAATAATGAAATTGTTGGAAATATTTACTCATTACAAATCCATGGCAATTGAATTTTTATGAACAAAATACAAGGTCACTATGGATGATGAATACATTTTCTAACAATTTCATGAGGGTTTAGGGATTGCAAGTAAGTTCCCTCATGAATTGAGATAGAAAGAGTGTGTGGTTAAGAATTAGGGTTGGGAACTTTACCTAAATGATTAGAAAGTTTTTGAGAAAGAGTGTTTCATTCAATCTTGTTACCAAGCATGTAAATTGTCCATTGATTTCATAGTATTCAATAATTCGTCAAAATTGGTGAACTACGAATGTGGGTTTTTATTTCTCATTAATATTTGGTGCTTTTTTGGTTTTGCAACTTTTGAAGATAATAAAATCATATAGAAATTGGTTTTTTTCTATTGTAAATAAGACTATTTTTTGCTATTTTATGGGGAATTTTTTCTAATTTTTGAATGGGGTTTTTCCTAAAGAAAAAGAAGGAAAAAAAAAAAAAAAAGTCTACTATTATGAATAATATTCCCACCAATTGAAAAAGCAGGGCTACCCAAAATGGACCATTTCACACTTTCCCTAAAAATTGGCTCCCTGATGACTATCTTCACACTAAGACAACTTTTACACTTCTCACCCGAAATGGACCGTTTCACACTTTCCCTAGAGTTGGCTCCCTAACGACTCTTTTCACACACGTACTCTTGCTCTCACGGTGTGTGTGTGTGTGTCTCTCTCTCTCTCTCTCTCTCTCGCGGTCGATGGCTTCCCTGACGCGCACGCAGGCGCTCACACGCGCTCGGAGATTGAGATTTTATTGATTAGTTTTCAGTGATTTGATGCTGTTCCATGATCATTTGGATTGGTCTTTTGGTGGGTTGTGCAAAATGTTTTTTTGTTGTTGTTGTTGTCGCATTTCTTGAGTGGTGATTTTTGTAGTTGGTGCGGAGTTTTTCTGGGGCTGCTGCTTGCCTCTTTGCTCCCTTGGTTTTGAAAGCTAGATAGATCACTCACAAGACCCAGATCTGGGGTTTTGTTTTGGTTGTGGATTTAGGGTTGAGCAGAAGAAGCCATGGATCATAGCAGATCAGTCCTGGGTCAATGAGCAGAGTGTAGTGAGAAGAAGAAGAAGAAGAAGAAGAACCACCCACGGGAGCTTGGTTTTGAATCTATAGTTATGGCTGTGACGAAGTGGAGATCGTTGTAATCCCGATGTCATATTGAATTCCCAAGAAAAGCAACTGGGAAAAGAGAGGGTGGGTGGTCTGTGGAAGGGGAAGCTTTGGGATGGGAGAGGAACAAGTAAAGTGGAGAAGAGGAGCAGGAACTTAGAGAGGTTGAGGAGTGGGGAGAAGAAAGAAGGAAGGTGGGTGGGGGGGGAGGGAGGGGAATTGGGGTCTGGTAAGGGTAGCCAGGAGCATCTATGTCAGCCGACAACCAGAAGGGCTTGGCCCTGGCTGTGAGCTCCAGTCTCTTCATCGGTGCCAGTTTCATTATCAAGAAGAAAGGCCTCAAGCGCGCAGGTGCTACAGGCGTTAGGGCAGGTATGAATTCCTCTGTTAGTGTCAGTTAATCTTCCTTCTTCCTTTGGGTACCCAAGCTGAGATGAACAAATTAGGGTCTGAGCTGGGATGAGAAGATTAGGGTTGAGGAAAAAGCAGTAGGACACATACGCGCGCGCGCACGCGCACCCACGCACACACATACACACAAGATTGTGGTGTGTTTTATGGAGATTTGGAGGTTTTTAGGGTTTGAATACAGAAAGGATGGAATGGCAGTGCTTTGTGGAATGAGAAAGGTTGGGACATTGATCAGAGGTGGTGGGGGCTGATGATGATGATCATGATGATGATGGGAGATGGGGCTATCAGGAGTTGGTGGATATTCATACCTTTACGAACCACTATGGTGGGCAGGCATGATCACCAGTAAGCTTCTTCTTGTACTGTGGATGTATGTGATCAATTTTGTGAGGTGGAATTCTTTTTTGTTGGCTTTATGTGCACTGTGTCTTTTGGGTGGGGTGGTGCTTATGATGGGGGGAATTGGGGATGGGCAGTGCTCGTAGGCGAGGTGGCCAACTTTACTGCTTATGCATTTGCTCCTGCTGTTCTGGTTACACCTCTTGGTGCATTGAGCATCATTGTGAGGTATGTAGGAATTTTCAGATCTGCCAATGAGTATGTACTGTCTTTTGTTGTACCTGGCTTGGGTTCATGAAGAGAGAGAGAGAGAGAGAGAGAGAGAGAGATTTTTAACTGGGGGCATATGTGTGGGGTGGAGTGCAAAATGCAGTGCAGCATTGGCACATGTTGTTCTCAAGGAGCGGTTGCATACCCTAGGTATTGTAGGCTGTGTGCTCTGCATCGTCGGTTCAACCACCATCGTGCTTCATGCACCAATGGAGCAAACCATTGACTCTGTAGAAAAAGTTTGGGGTCTTGCCACTGAACCTGGTGTGTGGTTTCCCCCCCCACACCCCCCCCCTTTCTCTTTAAGTAGAGGCTGTTTGTTATACAGAGTACTATGGGATGCAAGCTACAGAGCATGCACAGATGTATGGTTGCATGTATTTGAGGCCTTGGAGGAACTTGCCAGATACATGTGCAATCCATCATTTGATGTTTGACCCAAGGTAGGTTTTTGATGGAACAGTGGGTGTTGGTTTTGTGGGGTTTTGGAACAGCGTTTTTGTTATACACAACTGCAGTAGTTGCAGTGGTGTTACTTCTCATTTTCTATTATGTGCCACAGTGTGGCCATACACATGTGCTGGTCTACATTGCCATCTGCTCCCTCATGGGCTCTCTATCGGTACCTATTCTTTTTGTCCCAATGATCACCCCCTTAAGATTGCACACAGTAATTTTCTTCCATGGTGGCAATTACTTTGTATGCCACTTCTTCCTCCTTCCTTCTCATCATTGAGATCTACCTCCTTGCTTTCTGCAACCTTTTCACTCCTGCTCACCAACTGTTACAGGTCAACTGATTGTGGTGTGATGTGATATGCCAAGGTGATGAGCGTTAAAGCACTGGGAATTGCACTGAAGCTCACTTTCCAGGGGCAGAATCAATTGATTTACCCACAGACATCTGTGTTTGCTATGGTTGTCGTCACCTGTGTTTTAACACAGATGAACTATTTAAACAAGGTATCTCTCCCATCTTTTCTGTGCTTTTTCTGTACAGCCCCTGAGACATATCAAAAGGGTTTGTTCAGTACAATCTCATGGTGCCTTTGCAAATAGTGCAGCAATTCCAAGTCTTCACAGCACTGCTAGGTTTTTTACCCATAGTCAATCTGCCGCTTCTTCTTCTTTTTTGTCTCATTGCATTGGAGCCTTTTGAGCAAGTATGTTTCTTCAAAAGCTTGCAGTTGCAAATTGGGGCTTGTGCTTGATGTAGGCTCTGGACACATTCAATACAGCAGTGGTTTCACCCATCTATTATGTGATGTTTACATCACTTACAATTCTTGCCAGTGCCATTATGTTCAAGGTTTGGAACAGTGCGACCATCACAGTTGCTTTCAGTCTTGATGGGTACCATTTCAAAAATTCTGAAAATCAAATTTTCACTTTCACTATTTTTTTTTTAAAAAATTAAGTAGAGCACAATTGCAATCTCTTGTATGTTCAATGCAGGACTGGGACCAGCAGAGTGCAGCAGAAATAATAACAGAGCTCTGTGGATTTGTTACCATTTTATCGGGCACATTTTTGCTCCATGCAACAAAGGATATGGGTGACTCTACAAACATGGGTTCAATCTATTCACCTTTTACACCCAACTTTCATGCTGTTTCTTGAATTTTCAGGACTCTACAATAGTCCATTGCAACTGCAATCCCTTTTGTATCTGTATGGAAGAACAGTTACTGAATGAAGTCTACTAGATCTTGTGACTGTATCTTGTGCATTCCTGATGAAGTGAATCTGTTTGAATTCATGTAGGCATATATGGTGGTCTACCGATTACAACCATGTCCCATCGCTTATCGATGGCAGGGCATGTCAAGCGGCCAGAAGACACAAAGGAGAATGAAGAAATTCCTCTTCGGCGAACAGAGTCCATTCGAACACCATGACTTTTTCTCTATGTTCCTCTTTGCTTTGCAGGAATTGATAGTAGAGAGACACACAGAGAGACTCCCAATTCTTCTTTCTGAGTTGGCTGTGCTGAGCAATTTGTAGTGCCAGGGAGGAGGACGACGACAACAACAAATTGCAAAATGCATCCTGAGTAAAATATCATTCTCTACTGAGCTTCTCATCAGCGATCCAAAAAAAGAATTCAGGAAGTGTAGAGATATTCTTTGCAATGGGCTTTGCCTGTTGTGATAGTTGTAATTACATGTTTGCCATCGAATAACAGTTTTGAAACCATCACTGTGGTGTTAGTACATTGCTATCAATCTGGGACTTCCACCTGACCCCCCCTGCAGTTATCATGTTCGTTACATTTGCATTATCCTAATTATTTGCCCACCTGTTGCGACAGACAGTAACATATTTTCTGCGCAACTGACACAAACCATATCAGCTCATCATGTACACTGTAATTTCTTCCCATGTGTAGAACCAATTTCTCTGACTAGAATGGTTAGAAGATATCATATGGTCCTAAAGCAGATAGTCGGATGATGAGTCTAAAACTCTTGAAAAGAGTTTTGTGGGCAAACAGGCAATAGTGTACAATTTACTTCTATGGGTTCATGCCATATATGAGCTTCTGGTGCTTCCTTCACCCTTGTATCTAAAGCTCTCAAAAAGAGTCTGCGAGGAAACATGCAATGTTTTTAGTGCGCTGTTGAGTGCTATGGGTTTGTGCCATATTAGCTTCTGGTGGTTGGTTTCCTTCCTTCACCTTTGTGGCTTGCATATTCAGTTCCTCTGTTGCCATCATCAACCTTGAGGTGGCATTTGTTTGAAAACAGCGAGCCAGTCTTGGAGATCCTGGCTTGGCGGACTGAATGATGTTGCAAAAGGGCTTGATGGGTGGCTTCAACTTTGATATGAGTATCCTTTTTTCGCTTCTTGAAGTCCAGCTTTGCATGTCATGGCCTGTAGCAAGACAATGGTCACGGGGCGCATCTTCCAAACTCATTACCATGTTACAATTTCAATTGGCTTTCCTAGGGTTAGCTACAGGGTTCCTTTTTTTGTTTTTTGGGTGAAATTTCACATCCTGGTGACCCTTAAAAAAGAAAGGCTCTTGTGACAGGTATGAAGGCATTTATTTTATGGAAATAAATAAATAAAATGGCACATTGTCACCACATTATGAAGAATTTGTTTTTTTGAATTCGCCATATTTAGACAGTAGGTTCTAGCATGTCACCAACATATAGCACCATTCCTAAACTTGTCTACTTTCCTCTCAGACCTGTAGCCAAATTTGGCTAAATCCTCTTTTGGATGATCGCCAACCCACTGGTTAGTTTGGGTCACTGAACCCTAACCCTAATCCCGTCTGTCGTTTCCTCCCCGAATTTGCGAGCTCCCGAATGGCGTAAGTATGTGTGTGTGTGTGTGTGTGATGTTGTGGAATCCGAAAATGGAAGCTCTTGTGCGAGAAACCGGGGACAAAACAGCGGAGGAGGATGGGAAGTTTTCAGCTGTGGTATTGTATCACTATCCGTGTCCAGATGGTGCTTTTGCAGCATTGGCAGCACATCTTTATCACTCCGCACTCCGATGTTCTCCCCCACTATTTCTTCCCAATACTGTCTATCGTCCCTTAAGGTAATGATGTAATCCTAGGAATTCTGTCCCTCATTTTCTTTTTTGGTTTTTGTGGAATTCATCGCTCCTTTTTGTTTCATGCAAATATCGGTCCCTCGTTTGATTTGTTATGCAATTTTTTCTCATTTTTTCTGTATGAAAAATGTCCCTCATTTTGTTGTATAAAACCGTCCCCTCTTTTGCTTTATGTAATTTGTCCTTCATTTTTTTTTATCTGTTTATTGGCTGTGAGCTTGCAGTTTTGGAATTAGGATTAGGGTTTAATAGGGCATTTTTGCTTTGTTCTTCGCCTTAGCTTTTACATGAATCATGTTTGTTTCTAATGCTTGTATATTGCTGCAAATTTTTTGTCTGTTGAGTATTCTTCCTTATTAGTGTATAGAGCTGTTGAAAAGTATGGTGGATTGGAAGTGTTGGTTTTCTGCATTTTCTGAATCTGTTCCTTTTTGACAGGGTTGAAGAACTGGTGACAGAAGGTGTTGATGTCTTTTATCTTTTGGATTTTGTTGGCCCTAAGGATTTTGCAGTTGAGCTTTCCCACAAGGCAAGACGGTATGTATTTCTTTTTCTTGTTTTGAGTCCCTCCTGCTGGTATTTTGTGAACTTGTAGTTGGCACAAGAGAAACCCTAAACCATATATCATCACGGACCAATATCAGACTAAGCCCAAGCAAGCTTCACTAGGAGGGAAAATTAGGGTTTAGACTTGCATTAGGTAATGAATAGCATGTCTCAACAAATTCAGGAGAATCATCTGGTAATCTAAAGACAATCAAAATGTCTTGGAATCTAGAGTAATGATTAAGGCTGGGACTTGCATTCTGTGCTCCATCTGTGTTGCATTTTGGTTTTGTGTACTATATGGGTTTGGTTTTCAGAGTGTCACAGTACACTTTCCACAGTGTGTCTCTTACTATAGCCATTTCCTGTGGGCGCCCATCACCTTTGTTTCAGAGGATACCCTGAACTCACATTGACATATATTAGACTACCAGGAGCAGTTTATCTTTTGGCAGCACAGGTATACCCTGGCAGGAAGCCATTATAACTGAAGGTTGAGAAGCAGCGTCAGCTGACCTTTTGGCAGTCAATGGGATGTCTGTGATACAGGGTCGTAGTTTTGGACCATCACAAAACTGCCCTCGAGATGCTCCCAAATGGAGGAGACTGTCCACAGAATCTTGAAATTGTTCTGGATATGAAGAGATCTGGAGCAACTATAGCTTATGATTATTTTACTGAGAAGCTCCAAGAAGCCACCAATGAAGCTGCAAGTGTAAATGAACAAGCAGAGGCTGTGCAGGACCACCAAAGCCCATTCAAAGTTGGTGGACACAAAGCAAAAGTCCTTGTAACAGATCAGAAGGACATTGAGAGAGTGGAAACACTTTTTAGGTACATCGAGGATGCAGATTTATGGCATTGGGCTCTTCCAGATAGCAAAGCATTTAGCAGTGGCCTAATAGACACTCACATTGAATTCAGCACTGCAGTGAACCCTTCAGTCTTCAATGAGGTGCCTAAAACTAGCCAATTAGGGTAGATGAAATATATGGCATTTCCACACATAAGTATACTGTTTTTTATGAGTCAGGTAGTTATCTTTTTAGCCTATTGAATTCTCGTTATCCTACTAATGAGCTTGAATTGTCAATCTTGCAGCTCACCACCCCGCCCTCACTCTTCCTCTTAAAATGTCTGAAATTGACATGAACATGCATAAGTTGGATTCTTTTATTGATCATGCAGCTTTTGGCTTTGGATCCTGCTGCGGTGATAGAAATTGGAAGAAGCAGCCTATCAAAACAGCAAACACTAATAGATCAGGCACTTCGATCATCATTTCAAGTACAGCTTGGGCAAGGAAAATTTGGGCAGTGTTTGGTAAGTGTTCACCTCTGCAAGTTTATTCACTAGTGCTCTCTTAGTGTTGCCTAATAACTATGTATTCCTTCATCTAGAATGTTAGTGCTTACAACTTCAAAACTTATTGTCACATTTTTAGCCACTGGCATTCATATGCTTTGGAAATCCATTTTGTATGGCCTATGGATCTGAGAATAGTGATGACCAGCACACCTTGACTCTTTCAGCCAAGAGTTCTAATCATTTTTTGCTGGGGACATGTTGAACCATGGATTTAAGGGAGTATTAGCAGATACAACGATTGAGCTCAGGAGTGAGCTCGGCAACCAACTAGCAGCAAAGAGCCTTTCTGTAGGCTTAAGGTGAGTATAGATACCTTGAGGAAATTGTTCTTGCAATGGTCTAGTTTATGGTACATGACCTAGTGAGAACATGGGTAGTGCCAAATAGCAGATTAGGGCATTTATTGTTCTTGGTGCAGGCCAATAGGAGCAATAGTGTATGTGGAACCAGCTTTGAATGATGCAAGCCAATATAAGATCAGCTTGCGCAGCATTGGTCCCGAAGATGATACTACACAAATATCCAAGGTTGGACATCTTGATGTCTTTTCCCATCCTCATGTTCCCATCACTAGTGACGTCTCTTCTCTTTGTTTATGATATTTTGTGATATTTTGTGAGTTTATTGGTTGGGTGTCGTTTCTTTGTTCTTATGTCCTTTGGTTTGGGTCCAGGCGTATGGAGGGGGAGGCCATTGCAACGCAAGCTCATTCTTAATAAGCAAGAAGGAGTTTGAACAATGGAGGACTTGAACTCTAGCAGAGCCCCAGTATGGATGGAACTAGAAGAGGCATGAGGGTTATTCAGTACCGTGATGAACTTATCAACGATATTTTGCTTGTTGGTGATGATTTATTATCTTGTAGAGAAAGATCTATTAAATACCCATGATATGAAACAGAGGTCAAGAGTGCAACTGACAGGACCATTACCAAATTCAGATGGCATGCCCTTGAATTTTATCTTTTTGTAGCAACACTTTAGGTCCAAATTTTCCATCATCAGGACAATATGTACTGACAAATTAATGATTAAAGTTAGATATCTGATCAGAGACTGGTGATGAGGCCTTACATATCTTGATGCAACAGCAATTTGGACAAGTTTTTGTTACTCTTGTCATCAATGGTATTTGCTTTTGGTTTTTTTATTAGCATTTTCCCCCCATTATGAAACTTTTTTTCATCCAAAACTTGCATTCCAAGATCTTTGGTTCACATACCAGTAGTCAGGACTTGAAAATATGATTGCAAGTTAATCCTTGGCCACATTTATTAAGTCCTAAAAATGATGTCAATCCATTAGACCACATATGACACCTAGAAGAGATAGGTGAAGGAATTATGTCTACTATTCACTGGAATGAACTTCAATCATGAAGATCATAATCCATCAACCAACAGTCATTTTTGTACTTCAAGAAGCAAGCATGAATCTTTTGTCATTGTAATTTATAACATTGACCAAGACCTCAAGTATTATCTTGCAAGATCAAGGTCTTAATCTACATCATCTTACAACAATTTGAATAAATGTGCTATTTACTTCAAAGATAGGATTTCATTAACATTTGCACTTATCCAAAATTTGTGTGAGCTTGCACTAGTGTGGTAGTAGCATTGGGAAGGTTTCAAATTATCAGGCAGTGTGATAAGACTCGTTGGGTGCAGAAGATTCATCAGTTTTTGAAAGGGAGTAAGCTTTTGTGATGTTCATTGTTTGTTTAGGGTTTCTTTACACCTGAAAGTTGATAGTCTACATGGGTTTTGAATTGCACTCTTTTCCATGTTACCTTCTTGAAATTATGACAGTTAGTCTCTGCAATTGTTTAGAGTTTGAATTCTTCAATCTCTGTAATTGAAGTGTGCTCATTGTTTGTTTGACAGAGCTAGTAAAGAGGAAGGAAGGCAGAGACCTTTGAGAATTTTAGGGTTGGTTGTTGCTAGGTTTGCCCTTGCAATTTTCTCAAGAGGGTTTTGCCATGTATTGCTTGAGGAAGGTTCATGATGTGAAAAATTGTTGGTGTGTGGAATTGTTCAAGAAATATTCCATATCCAATGGCAAAGATCCAATGGCAAACATGGGTTACATATTACTTATAACACACTTCTTTTTATGGGTCATCTTGAGTGATCTATTGATCATGGATTTGGTTGTTTCTTGGTTTTAGATCAATTGATTAGATCTGTATCTGTGTACTGTTTCAGGAGTTCATTGAGTTGGAATGTTGGTGTTTTCACAAGGTTATTGAAGGCAATCTCTTGAGTACAATTTCATAATGGGCATTTAATAGGTCTACTTAATCATTACCATGAACTGTGTGTGCAGGTTTGTCTGGCTGAATTTGAGTAGGAAATGCTTCAGAGGGATGAACAGCAATGATGTGATCTTCAATGCAGGGATGTTTGGTTGTTTTGTCAATGTGTTTTGAGGCTTGCAGAACCTATCACAAAAATTTTGCCTTGTACAGATCAGGCAGGTTCTAATGAAACAAAACCTGTACTGCCTTTATTTTCTGAAAGCTTGTAGTAAGTTGAATGAAGCTACTAGGGCAGATTCACGGATATTGGATAATTTAGTTAATGATGCAGAATCTGTTATAATGATCAAGTATTGTGCAATGATCGAGTTATTTTTCATGCTTGCTCATTACAAGAAATTTTGTTCAGCAAACTAAATATTGTCACTAAATTGGATCTGTATTGATGGTTGAATCTTCTGTTTTTCATCCCTCATCAACGTGAGGAGCTGCTACTATTATACTGAAAGACTTATTGACATTATCATGTCCAACCATTTTGATCCTATCATTAAAACAGCCTTCTTTACTATATTGAAACAAGCAAGAAAGCACTGGAATGCACAAATGGCCATTTGGCAATGGAGAAAGCCCCGTGAGCTGCTACTACTATACTGAAAGATGTATTGACATTATCATGTCCAACCATTTTGATCTTATCATTAAAACAGCCTTCTTTACTATATTGGAACAAGCAAGAAAGCACTGGAATGCACAAATGACCATTCAGCAATTGAGTTCTAAAGCTTCCCTCATTGTTCATGTTTCTTATGTTATGGACACCATTTCAAGTTCAATATTCAGATTAACATTTGGTGGCAACGGCAAAAGGTATGACCTTAGTTGTGTAGGAGCTGGCTTGGAGGATGTAGAATGATCTCACAAATTGACGTCACATGGGAATCCATGTAACAATTTCCATAGTCTTCAAGGTTGTCGTGTTGATGCTATGCAAAAAAATGATCTCCTCAAAATTCTTATGTCCAACCCAAATGTGGAAAATATAAATTTGTAAATTGTAACTGGATTACACTTTTGTTTATACAAATTTTTGACATGAAAAAGTTGATTATGTTGTGTAAATAAATACATATGTGCAATTTTTTTAATTCAAAAAATTATGTTGTAATTTTGAATGATTTGTAATCAGATTTTATGATTGCTATTATGATAATAAAAAAATTGTTTCTATATTTTGAATAAATGTGGATCATGATAAGATAATATAGTTAAAGAGGTGTAACAATGTGATTGGTAATTAAGTAAAACAAATATTCTAAAGGTATTCTAAAGCTAATTATAAAATTTAAAAGACTACAAGTAAAATGAATTCTTTTGTTTGATAGGTAAACTATTTTTATGTTTTTTAAAAAGGTTTTCTAGAGTTAACTATGGATATTATAGGAAAGAAATATATTTGTATTAACAACAATTTTGTTCATGATTGTTATTTCAATGTAGAGATTCAATATTTAAACATTTTGATCAAAACTTGGATTGGGTATATACATGTATTAATTAAATGATGCTACTACAAATTTCCAGGTGCAAAACAAATATTTGAACATCATAGAACTTGTTGGAAAATCCGAAGGTCGTGGGAAACATAAAACATTGTACTTTTAATTTTTTTTGTTGAAAATCTACATATATTTATATGACATAATAAACAAGAGAAATTGAGGCAGAAGTTTAACTAGATTGTAGGAAATGTGCAATAAAATCTATGAGGCAATGAACATATTAAAACATAGTTATTTTAGGAGAGTAGTTTTTTTGTTGTGGTTTTTAGGATTGGAGAATCCTTTTTCCTTTATTCATTTTTATGATGGATCATGTTTTTTTCCCTCTTATAAAAATGAAAGATTTGGAAAAGTTTTTTGTTGTGCTTTTTAGGATTGGAGAATCCTTTTCCTTTATTCATTTTATGATGGATCATGTTTTTTTCCCTCTTATAAAAATGAAAGATTTGGAAATGAAACTTCTAAACATATTTTGCATGAGTTTATTATTTTCATTGTTGACAATATATAAACCATATTTATTAATTAATTCAATTAATTGAATAAACATCTTATACTTGTTTAGAAAAAAACATGAAAAGTGCAAAACAAAAAAATTCAAACATGACTAATGTACAAATTTTTCAACATATAGTAAAATAAAAACTTATGTCATCAATTCAAGGTTCTCCTAAGTAGTTTAAATCACAATTATAAAATTTATTAACTATGGTAAAGGAATTTAGCATGCCTCATATTTTTAAAACTTTGACTATAGATGAAATGACATCATCATCAAGGTGGAATGAATTTAATGACATGGAACACATTGTAAAAAAAATACATACAATTTTATCATGGAAAGATTGTCTTGTGGAATGTGCAACATTGTTTCATTTTTGTCTTGATATGTTTATGCATGTAGACATATATTAAATGATAATGATATTTTTGGTAAAGTAAAAGAATATGTTATTTGTTATGAATTGCAACATTGTGGATTTGTTCATGCTCGTATCATATTATGGATTCATGAAATGATTTGCAAAGAATAACAAAATGAAATAGTAGTTGTTATTCTTATTGTGTATAATGAGAAAATTCCAAATTTTATTCCTCCAAGTTTACAACTTAAATTATTCAAATCGGTGTTACAAAAAAGCATTCATGGCACACCATTTGTACACCAAGGCTCGGCCTTCAGTGCATGCTACCTGGAAACAAAACAACTCACTTTCTTTGAAGTGATACTGCCAAGGTTTTTTAGAGCTTTTGCAGAGAGGCTCTGTGTTTCTCAGGGGTGACATTTTTGTTGGAATTCAGTGCAGTTATTTACGCTCTTGAGAAAAAAATTTGTCCCTGCATTCAACTATTTTTGCTCTCTCTCAGTGGGTGACAACTAAAGGTTGAAGCCTAAGGTTCAGATGTTTTAGGATCTGTACAGGCATAATTTCAAATGAGTCTGGTCACAAATGATTTGTGGAGTGTTATGCTTCATGCTTTCATCACACGTGGGCTTTTCTGCAATAGCATTGAACATTAGCGCTTTCCTGTGTTTTTGTTCAATTAGATTTTGTCCTAATATAGTATGCTAACATGAACCAGTTGTCAGCAACTGAAGCAAATCTGATTTGATGACCCCATTTGTAGACCATGTGAGAATGGTCTCCAGAGTCTCCATTTCTGAAGTATCTTTCAGACCTATTCTGCACTTAGAAATCTAATACGAAGCGGGGTTCTAAGTTATGACCAGTAGATCAGAAGAAAAACCTGGAATTTGTTCCTGGTGGTTCTCTTTCCAACTACATAAGTTTGCTACAAGGAAAAGTGTGATTTATACAGATTTCCAAGCAAATGAAGAAAGGTACATAGACCATGTTGGAGTGAGGACAAGGTGTTGATCTTTGTCCATGAAGGCGATTCTGGCCATGTATCAAGAACTTTGGCATGACACCTAAGTGCACACTATGGCTGCAAGCTGAGACTTTCTTGATGTGCTGATCATACATGTGAAGCAAAAGAATGCATCAAGAAAATGCCCTATGAAGCAAGACCCCTCAATTTTGGCAGCCTGGGTTGGTGCTTGTGGAATTCATAGACTTTACTTTGAATGTGACAGTGAGAGAATGTGCTCTAGCTGACTGGCTTGCAACCAAAGAATGTTGCAGTGAATGTGCTGCTTTCACATGTCTGTGCCGCAGCTCACATGTGGAACAACAGTATAACAGTGGAGGTGAGGAAAATAATGGAATGAAAATGAAATCAAAAGGAGCAGGGTCAGTGCTGGATTGAGATGGAAGTGTTGATGCCTGCTTTGTGGCAGACACAATAGGAGGACCCAGTCACAGCCAGAAGGAATATATGCTGAGCTTGACAATTGGAGTGGGAGATGGAGGCAGGATATGTGCCAGAAACTTGCTTTTGTATGCATGATTTGGACAAACATCAAAAGGAATGGACTGTCTGCTACCACATTGAAAAGCTGGCAATTGCTTACAGTTTCATGAGTACTGTTCCAGAGATACCAATTTATGTCTTCGAGGAACTTTGGCATATGCTCTGATGAGTGTCACACAGGAACCCAAGTTCATTTCAGAGATCCGTTGGCTGAGAAATTATAGCAAGAAATGGAAATTGCTTTAGGGTGGAGTGTTGTTGTGGCAGAATATTGATGAACACTGATTCAAGTATAGATGAGATGAACTCTTGCCTCATGAAGAAGGATTTGTTCACCTTTTGTCCTGATGATATTGGTTTCTTTTGCCACATGTGTTGATGAAAGGATAGGGCAAAAGCTGAATGACCCATTTCTTGCATCATCAAAATTTAGCAGCATCATCAGCATTTCTTGCAGTGGAAAATGAAGAAATGCTGCAATGTGGAATAGCACCACACCCAGAATCTTTGCACATCAATTGAAGGAAAAAATGCACAACTTTCACAGAGGTTCACTTTTGCAATGTTCAAGAGTGTTGATATTGAAGCCAGGATGATGAGCATAATTGAAAGGCCAAGTGCTTGTCACTGCTTGGACATGGCAATGAATGCATGACTATAGATTCATGCCCATCTGAGTTGTCTGCCTTCTTGGCAATGATGGAAGAGAAGGCTTTTTCCCTCTAAATGGGTCTGGTTGCTTGTCACCTTCAATTGTGGCTTGTGTACAAATTCTGATGTGCTCTTCATCATAACACAAATGGGTGAAGTAGGCATTAATAGCTGGCACTTGGGGATGCTCGAATGGCTTGAGAAGGAAGTCTGGGTGGCGCCAAACCTTCATGTCTTGGTTCCCAGCTGGTCTGGGGTACATGTAAGAAAGCCGGTTTCGGTTCAAGCCTACAGGCTCTGGTGCAGGCTCCACTTGCAGCACACGGCAATCCTGAAACTGCCTTCCAAAATACCGAGAGTTTTTCCTTGAAGTCATTGTCACATCCTTGTAAGGTCTTCCAAAAAACACACTATGCCTCTTCATGGTCATGGTTGCAAGCAACCCAAGCCAAGCCAAGCCAAACCCCTGATGAGGGGATTCAAATATTGCACACAGGTAGCTAGGTAGCTAGTTCCCCACCACTACCACAAAGCTCCACCAACTCCACTCCCCTAATCCTGGAAGATCTAGCTTGGATGGGAGATGCAACATCATCACCAAAGAGTTTTACTAGTCACAAAACCATGCGGCTGATTCCCAACATGTATGCCCAGCAAGAGGAATGAAGAAGACTAATAGCCCAAGAAGTCCAAAATGGAAGAAGGGTGAGAAAGAAAGTTGATGGTGGGTGCAAATAAAAGAGAAAAGATAGTCGAAGAAGAGCTGTCTTAGTTGTTGAAAGGATGTGAGTCGCTTCAGACCATTCACACCTGATGGTATCTGGACTTCAAGTTGAAAATGTGAAAATTAGTGTTCAGATCTAAGATGTTAGTTAACATAAAAATGAGGTGGTTGTCTATGCAAAATCTATGCCCAAGACTATTGTGTACATATATAGTTGATCATTGCTGGTAGTGTGGAACAAGGTGGAGTCCAAGTTTATTTATGGAGCACACAAGAGCAAGGCTTTTAAGAGTTACAACTATGCTCACATTGACACCCATGTTGAATTGATCAATTAAGAAGAAGACTTTTCTTTCAAACTAAGGTCAAGCCCAGTTTGCATATAATTGAATAATGATGCCAATTGAAAGTTCAAGTTGCCTTATGTCATCAAACTTGGGCTCTCCATTGTTGTGTACTCCTTCTGACAATGAACTGAATTTAAGTTCCATTCAAATGAAAATATTGAATGACATTGCATGTAACTTAGATTTAATTCAAATACATTGAATTGAATGCAAATTTAATTCAATTGAAAGAGAAATGGGATGAAAATTGGTGCATAAGGTATTGAGAATTTGTTTGTGACTATGGTATTGAGAAAAATATTCTCAATACATACATCCAAAAAGACAAATGTCCATCCCTCTTTACTTGAGAATGGACTAATTAGATTTTTGTTTAAACCTACAATTCAAAAAGACAACTTATGAAACCTAAAGTTGCTTTACCTAAACCAAGTTCCATAAATCATTCTCACAAAAATAACAAAGTAAAAGTCAAGTATATCTTACTAATATGTGTGCACATTTGGCAAAGTATTATAACCTTGTGACTAGGGGAAAAAGCTTTGGATTAATTGAAGGTTATTTAATGTCAATTCAAGAATCTCACAATTAAAATTAATGATTATATTTTCATTTTATCTTAATTTGATTTTTAAATAAACTAAAATTCAAAATGATAGATAATGCAATGTTTTACTAAATGTTTTTATATATGGTGTAATGCATGATGCAAACATGTGTATCAAAAAAAAAAAAAAAAACCTTCAATTTTTTTAATAGTTGCAAAATTCAACTAATAGAATGATAGTGAATAAATTCATATTCACATAATAATAATAAACCCCAATCCATGACTACATCTACAATTGGGTTGTTAGTTGTTTAGGACATTATATGACTACATGATTACATAACCTAGGATGGGAAAGTGTAAATCAAATTACCTACAGGTACCTAGTTAGTTAGACATACAAAAAACTACTTATCTTAATGTAGGGCAATTACCTATAAAGTAGGTTAACTTAGGTAGTTAGGATAATCATATTTTAGGAGACTACTAAGTTAAGCATCCTAAAGTCTTTATGTGAAAGTTACATCAAAAGTAATTTTTCAAAATATGGGGATCGCACATCAAAGTACGTAAGTTATACACAAGTATATATGTAATTATTTGCAAATTCAAATTTTATTAACTATTTGGTTGCTATAAATAAATTCTTATTAAAATTTATTGGTTATTTTCTCTTAATGCATGATGCAAACATGTGCAATAAGCAATGTGTTCTAAACCTCGTAAATGTGTGTCTTTTACAAGGTGAACATTTCATGGTTGGAAATATTTAATAATAGCATGAGAAAGGGGTTAAAAACTTGCAAGTCTACTAAACATTTCACTCATGATAGAACTACATATAACATGCCATTTTTTTCGAGTTTTGTTGAAATGGATGTAAAAGCAGTCCAAGGATAACTCATGAAGGGTAGGTCTTTGGCATTTGTCAATTGTGAGAGCAAAGGCAAGGACCATGGGAATTTGTTCAATAGAAATAATGAAACTTTGGTTTGGAAGTTTGATGAATACATCTCATTCCAATATTTGGTGGATGCCAATAATGTTAAGCAAAAATTCAAGATTTAAAACTTGGTCATGGCCAAGAAATTTTATGAAGACTATTTCAAGTAATGTGGATGAAATAAGTATGTATACCCAAAAGTTCCATCAATGACTTGGTGATGTATAATTATAGTTTCTAGCAATCAATAGCCAATTACATGACCCAAGGTGTCATTAGTAATTTCCTTGGGTCCATAATTGTTTTTTTTGCACATGATGAACATTCCCATTCCAAGTTCCAAAATCATTAATAGATTATTTGTTTTATCATCGCGTAAGCAATTGAGGCTTTGACATTCTAGAACAAAAAGAGTCATACAATGGCCCCTAGTGACATGAACATGGAATTGTATTGGTTAAAATTCCTTTTGTATGGAAAATAGTTTTGCACATGAATAGTTGAAGGTGACTCAAAGCAAGTTTGATGTAAGTAGAATAGGCTTGAACTCAAAAGTGGTTGTTACAATATTAAACTCAAGTTGATGGCATCGACATCATGGCTATTTGGAATTCCAGTGCTAAATCTTCAAAAAGATGTTTCAAAATCTAGGTTGTCTCATTGTTGCATGATTTTTGTCAAGTAAATTAAATGGTTGATTTTTTTTATAGAGGTTGTAGCCAACCTAGTTTTGAATGAATGCATTTGGAGAAGGTTAGGTAAATAATGTTGGGCCAACTATAGGGCGAAGTTGGAGCCGATTCTTGTAATAGAGGATGTGTGTTCCAACGATAGTAATGGTGGGGCATTCTTTTAACTACCTCAAACGTGCATCTATGGATCCAAAAATCACTTCTACACATGTTGAAGCTTCTTCAATGATCAACATACATAGCGCAACAAAAAATTCAATGTCCTTAATAGTGGGTTGGGCATTTTGTGGCTTTCCATGGAGGTTGAAGTTGAATGTTGCATGAATTGTTCAACCTTCAACATTAATAATAGCAATTCCCATTTGGGCAATGACCATGAAAAAATTTGGTTGTTGCCAACTAGAGGCTAAGATCAATAGAACCTAAATGACATGACTCTTACTAGTTCTTGCATCTCCACCAAGTTAAATGAAAAAAAAGTTTTGTAGGTGTAAGATTATCATATATATGAGTTGAGCAACATGCGCTTCATCAACGTGAACACATGTGACATGTTGCTTTTGGTTAAAATTATAATCAATTGAAACATCTTTCAAATAAGGGTACATTATAAAAAGAGATGAAATAAGACGGTGTTAAATTCATATGAATTATAGTTGTTGTAATCATTTCCACTATGATTGGATGCATATTAAATTCAATAAATGCATTAAAAAATGTTGGAGGATTGAATTGACACATAGAGCATCATGAAGATCCTTCATTTTACCTTGAAACATTGTTGGATCCATGTGGCCAAATATGATGTGAACAACATGCTGAAATGAAATGATTAGGTTTTTAACAACTACAACTAAATAAAGTATGGCATTGAAGTCACCATATATATATTGTGAAAGGTCAGGGTTTTCCATGTCATTGTCAAAGTCAAATTTACGATTATCATTTAGATCATCTCCAAAGTATTCATCATTGTTATAGTAAGGTGCATTTGGTGTTAAAGAATTAGTATCATTTGGGTGGTCCAATAAAAATTTAGATTTGTGATTGATGCCACACATTTCATTTGTTATTCGTTTGCCCACATAATAATCCTTGCAATGTTTTGTGTAGGCTTGCATGGTAGCATATCGGTTGAGTGATTGAAATGCATGTTCCCATGAAATATGATCATCCAAAAGGTCATTGAAGTAGTGAAAAGGTTTGTGCAATAAAAGTAATGTCTAGAATTAGGAGAGGCGCTTCTAAAGTGTCAAATCCTCTCGTGATATATCCGATAATTGAGCTTTAGAAACAATGACATATGTTTAAGGGTTTGAGCATTTAATGCATGGGAAAAATGTTGAAGGTGGGGCTTTTAAATTGGAATTGTTTGATGGAATAAATGTTTTTGTAAGTTCAAATGAACTCATAAAAGGAGACGTGTTCCAATGAGTTTGGATGATTTGAATAATGTGTAGTGGGTGTGTAAATAACCACGTATCTATTTTTTGATCTTACAAATGAAGCCTCCACGATATCTACATTCATTAATATATTTAAAAGGTGCCTAATGAATAACATGGAAAATTCATGAGACTTGTAAAAGGGACCACCTTGAAGTAGATATAAACATGTCATTGAAGCTGCAATATCTTGTTTATAAAGGACAATAAACATATCATGCTTGATATCTTTTAGCGTCCTTTTATGTTAACAACTACATCATCAAGAAGGTTAGACTTTCAACCAGCCCGTTTGTTAAATGCATTTAAAATGGAGGGCAACCGGATTTTCAAACTCATTTTCATTATATATATACTTCATAATGTGATATGTTATGTCAAGTCCATCTCCACAAATGAAGCAACATATGTCATGGTTGCATTTTGATATATTTTCGAGATTTTAACTTTGCAAAATGAATGATCTACAATGATTTGTCATAGCAATTCTTTCTTGTTAATGCAATATATAAAAACAAAAAAATTGCATAAAAAGAAGGTTGTAGTAGTTCAAGCGGTTCATCCATATACTAAACTGAATCTTGACCACTAAAAACAACCAAAATAAGAAGAGACATTCACATGACTAATGAATCCAAGAATTTGGAAAGTGGTGTTCTTACCTACTTGACAACAATTAAATTCTTCGACATGTGTCAATACAAGGCCCAATCCAATCTACTCAAATAGGGATAACCTCAATGTCTTAGAAAGGCATTTCAAACACCTTTTTCCATTGACAACATCATCAAAAGAAAAAAAATTGATAAGGTCTCTAGATTTTTTTGACACATTCTTCAAATGTGTAAAAAAAAACATCTATTGACCATCTACCAATGCCCTTGTTACAATGGAAGAATGTGCTTATGGAAAAGAATAAATCCACCTCGCCCTTTTTCTAAATCTTCTTGTGAAAACATTTAGAGATGCTTCTTTCCAACGTCAACTTCGTGCTTTGACCATAATACTTTTACAATTGCAAGATGCTTTGCATTTGATAGATTCTATTGCTTCTTATTCATAGAAATGGCATTAGAATTATTGTCATTGCATTGTTGTTGTCGTCGATCTTCTTGAGGTGGGTTGCAAGCACGAGGAAGAAACCTATGTTGAAGTTGTAATTGGGTTGATGTATTATTGGGTCCCTTTCACTAGCACTAAATTATGCACCTTGGTCAAAATATTACACCAACTAAATTTTGAACCATTTAAGTGACCATTTGCCATCAATCTTAAAATGAACTGCCTAGTGTAATCTCTTTTTTTTTTGTGTTATTCATGAGAATTTTAAGTGGTAAGTGGCATATGCCTTGTACATTAAGTTGGGAGGTTTTTTACTATTGATGGGGTGTTTTGATTGTGTCATGAAGTTTAACATGTGCTTTTCATTAGATGCACATGCATCATGGCTTTGTTATCGCTTGCTTTTGATGTGCCAAAGAGAAAAAGAAAAGAAGGCATCGCCAAGGATCACTACTGCCAAACGAACAAAACAAGAAAAAAAACTTGAAGATGAAAAACTGGTAAAAGAATCGATCAAATGTATTTGAAAACAAAGAAACAACTTTTGCAATGGAAATACAAAACAATGGGAGAAGCTAGAGGAGAGCAAAAATTTACTTAGTATTCACTCAAACTGATCATAGACAACCTCAAATCCTTGTCTCCTCCTCCTCAGCAATGCAGGGAAGACGAATGTGCAACAACCAAAAACATTTTGGAGAGAAAAAATCAAACAATGTGTCTTTTCATGCATAATTTAATCAAAATTAGTCAAAGATGTGTCTTTTTGTAGCTATAAAAATCAGGGCACACAAATACACGTGGCTTGAAGCCATAGACTATAGATAAATCCAAAGAATATGACTAGGGAATGGCTGACAACTTATCTTTTATTAGAGAATTGGCCCCTGGTGCTCAATTTTGCCAAACAAATGATCACTACACAAGCCAATAGAGGGTGAGGCTCGCAAAATTGGTGAGGTTGCCTAGTGACTACTTGCTTGGTAGAATTGGCTATGAGGGGCCAATTCCTTGCTGTAAATAACATCAGAACCAATTCTTTGGTGTTACAAGTTGAAGGAACTCCTTAAACATGGGTGTTCCCTCCACAGGTCAATTCAACCTGAAGAATCCCACCATAGGGATGGCCTAACTTGTTGGCATGAAAAGATTGGTCACTTAAGAGCATCTCCAGCAGGGCTTGCTATATGTTCCACTGATGCCATATCCATGAATCTGTGGGTTTCTCATCTTCAATTCAGCCCCAAGTGTCACTATGCTGCTGCTATCAAAGCTCCAGCCCCAGGTATGATCCTCCTTCTAACACTCAAACTGTGCATTCTGGCATGTCTGCCAAATGGTTCATATATACACTATCAACTGCAAACAAGTCCTCTTCTCAACCCTAATTAGTCAGACCCACAACAAGCAGACAAAGAAAGGGAATTTTTTGTTGCAAATGAAGAGGGAGAACTTATGAGATTGTTTCTTCATTGGGTCTCCATGGTGATAGCATAACCCTCACTTACCTTTGAGATGTGGGGTGAATATGAGCCTAACACCTAAGGAAAGGTATCCAATTTTATGAAAGGCAAAGACATTCCATTAGGAGGCCATGTCTCAAACACATGAGGTAAACTTTGTGGTTTCATCATCCATTACAATGTAAAATACATGGTGTTCAGTGTGGCACATTAAACTTAAATTACAGTTTCACAGTAGTGTAACATATCCCATGAATAAATGTCAAACTGTAACATGCACCACAATAAACACCACATATTTAACATTGCAACAGATGAAACCACAAAGTTTACCTCACGCATGTCATGAACCATCATTGCCTATGAATGTAGGAAAACCATAGTCTGTTGTAGTGGCAATTTGAAGGCACCAATACTGCACACATGAAAGTTAAATCATTTCAAACTGCAACATGACTATAGCTTATTTCAGTGCAAATACTCTAATCACATTGCAGAACATTTCCAAATTTCAGTATTCACCAATAAGGGATACAAAAAATACAAAATTGTTGTCAAGTCACAATAGTTAGGCTGCAATTTTCTTGAAATATGTAGGCTCTAACTAGATGGATTCATAAATTTGTCAAATTTCAGTGTGGCAAGATGCATCATTTGACTGTTTTGCAAGGAGCAGAAAGACGAGAACTGAGACCATTATGTAGAAGCCTCTGCTTTGGAGGCAACTGAAGCACGAGATGCTCGCTTCTTGGCCAAACTCTCACTGCGGTGCTCACGTTGCTCCTTGAGACGCAATGCCAACAGTTTTTGGTACTCTGCTGCTTCATTCTTGGACTTGCCAATCCTCTTCTTCTTGAGAGCAATTCTATGACGTTTTCTCTGCAGGGTGACAGGTGTCACAAGTCGCTGAATCTTAGGTGCCTTGCTTCTCTTCTTTCCTGCCATTATGAAAAATCAGAATATTGCAGTGTAAGATATACTTCCACAAAAGACAGGTTTGCAGACATGGGACCTCCACAGCTGCTTATGGACAAAACAGGCATCAGCCTACTTGAAGCTATTAATAAAAGTAAACCCTTGAACTAGCTGATAAAACTTGGTCCAGAAGATGGACCCATCACAATGGTCCCCTAACAGACGACAAATGACACAGAAGAGCACCCAGACCTCAAGAAATAGTACATTTCTCACCTGTTGAGGAGACAAATGTGCGGCGATATGTGTTGACATATTTCCTGACATCATCTTCTTTGGTAAGATTGAAGAGCTTGCGGATCTTAGTGGCCCTTTTTGGTCCCCTCATCCTGGGCTTCTCAGTGTCAGTCAGTCCAGGCAGATGGTTGTCCCCTGGTGTTCATCAAGCCATTACTCCAGGTTAGAACTTTTCCCAGCAATCACCATTTCAAACCTGGCCAGGACTTTGAATGATGGCCTTCCCAAATCTTATCCAGGAAAAATAAGGAAGAAAACTTCCACCAGCAGTAGTGAAAGTTACCAAAACTAAGCTGCAAAAAAGCTCCAGTACACCCTAAGATCCACTCAATTTCTGATAACCTACTTGATGGATGGGCAAAACCAAAAAACAATGACACAAACATGACAAAAGATAGGAAACTAGGGATTCTACTGTTGGTGTGGCAGAAGACAGAGCCATGGAACAAACCTTGCTTCACAATGACAAGATTAAGAACAGAGAGATCAGGGCTGACAATGCAGCCTCTCACAGACTTGCGGCGACGCTCTCCATTGCGCCTCCCATAACCCCGGAAGCAAGAGGTGCCTGAAAACCTCCTTGTTGTTACTCTTTACAATTTGTAGGGTCTTACAATCTCACAACGAACACATTTATTTGCCACATTGCACCTGCTGCAAATAGCATCAAAACATCTCAACTGGAAAACTGCACAATGAACCTCGGTGCATCAAGATCCGAACTCGGCCCTGAGTGAGAACTCCCTGCTTCATGGGGAATCCCTGCTTGTCACAGCCTCCCATGATCTTGAACACATACCCCTTGAATTCCTGCAAAGACATTTCAGATAATGATCATCAATGATCTCCACAACTATTAGGGGAGGGATCTTTAGTGCACAAGATCTTTGGAGCTTGAACAATTGAAAGGGCTGCAGAGAAAAAACATTCCTACTTGACCAGAGTGAACATCAAGAAAAAAGTGGTTCACTGCAAACCAAATTAGGGCTTTGGTGCATAGGACTTACATCTCCAAGGCTATCACCACTGACCTCCTGGGCTAGTCGCTTGTCAAAAAACCCACGTCTGCAGCACAAAAAACAAGAACACCTCAACCATTGAGCCTCTGTAAAAGCTAAAGCCTCTTCCTGCAGATCACAGCTTCCACTGGTAGCCAAGACATGTCCAATGAACTGAGATAAGCAGATGTAAGAATATCAGTCACTTACAGTTTCTGGTCATCATCAATTTCAACCTTCTTCTGGCACCCTGTAGTAGGGTTGGCAATGTTGAGCTGCAAGACAAAAGCAACCAAAAGTCTCAGCTGCGGAATTAGAACCAAACATCCCTGCAAGAATGACTTTTGGTCTCTGCAAGAAAGGTTTGCTTGTACTGAGTTTGCTCTCTTTCAACCCTTGGCAAGAGTTTGCAGTGTCCTTCGATGCACCAGACGCTTCCCTTGATAGCGGACTACTAGGGTTTTCTGTACAGTTCATGCAATGGGCTTAGGGTTGAAGGTTCATGAACCCCAACTGTACAATGGAAGTCTTCTAAAGATTCCAAGGGCAAGAAAAAGCATGACAGCATCTCCTTCTTCTTACATACCCCAAAAGCGACAGCATTACCTTCTACGCAAACCCTAGTTTCCTCCGAAGGTATGCCATATACCAAGGAGAAAAAGCGTAACTTGTCCATTATCCACAAAAGCGTGTCTGAGAAACGACAAACGCCGATTTCAAGTTGCTCGAAGTAGTCCCATCCTTCTCGGGCTGGGAGGAGGAAGCATATCTATAACGATAACGAACCAAACCCCCGAAAACCTAACCCTTCGTTCCCCAGAAGAATGCAGAAAAGAAAAGAGAACAGAGAACTTTCAGATGATCCGAGTCTACCGAGAAAACACGGTGAGAGTAGCGGCGACGGGATGATGAGAGGATATATCACCTTCATGGTGACTGTTGGAGCGCTCCACGTGCACAACCACAAGTCGAGAGAAGAGCGATGGCGGATGCGAGCTCGCGTCGCGTGCGTTGAGAAAAAGAATTACGTTGCTTCATAGCTGCTGCCGGTTGTTCGGGCTTCTGGCTCCGTATCCACCGTCCACTCTCTCCATCTAATGGATGCTATCGTCCAAGGATTAGGGTTTGACGCCGAACCGGTTCTATTTTGGAGTGCAAAAGTTGACGATGGAAAGTGGCATCTCGATTATCACGTCAACAACGCCATTTAAGGACGTCATTCAGATGACGGTTTATCTGGTCATCCCTTTGTATACTTGGGGGGCTCTGCGCTGCTCGCCAATTCCAACTTTTTTTTTAGACATGTCATTTGTTTTTTTAAAACTTTTTTTTGTTTTTAGACATCACATTGGGTTTGCACTTCCATGGTAGCCTTAAGGTCAAAAGGTGTTGTGTCCAACTTTCAGCACTAAGAAAGTCTACAAATGCATCTCCCTATGATCTCCCTTTAGACGCATCGATCTGATTAACCCTTATCCCAACAACATCAACTTGCTAAAATGACCCATTCATGTCATTGTTTTCATTGTTGTCTAAAAGTGCATTCTCAAGCACCTACAACATTTGTAACATTTCCCATACATTTGTGATTCATGCTTTGTTTTGCATAGCCACCATTACTATACTACCACCACCACCACCACAATCATCTTTTGTAGTCATTGCTTGCACATACATCTTTTTTTTTTGGCCATCTTACAAGTGATGAACATGTTCATGTAATATGTATATGGTTCATGGAACATGTTCATTTTAGAAGTGGTAAACAAGCTCATGTGATATGTAACAAGTGATGAACCCTATGCTTGTGTTGATGTTGTAAGATGATGATCCTTGCATCAATAGATAATAATGAAGATGAACACAAAACTAGCAAGTTGATTTGACGTCGACACAAAAAGTAACCGCAAGATGATGAAGATGACAAATGCCAATGTTTGAGAAAAGAAATTACAAAACAACACAAGGATCTTTGTGTCAATAAAGAATAAGGAAAAAACTGCAAAACCAACAAGTAGATTGAACATCAACACACAAACATGTACAAAATGATGAAAATGATGAATGCAAACATCTAAGAAAAGAAACCAAAAGACAACATGATGATCCTTGGAGATGGAACATGAAAAACATTCAACAAAGTAAATGAGATTGACAAAAATTATGAACTTTCGTTAGAGATAATGCAAGTTCACCTATTGAAAGCAAAACAAAAAGCAATTGAAGCATAATCGTGAAAGTTCCACAGTCCAAAAGATACCTAAAGGAAACAATTAGGGCAAAAAAAAAACCAAAAAAAAGAAAAAAATTTGGAAAAAAATCACAACATTTCTTGACATAGGAAAAAGGTTTAAATGTAGACCTTTCCAACCTCAAAACAAGAGCCTCAATCCTCAAAGGTCTACATTTAGAAAAAATAAAATCTTATTTCAAAAGAAGGGGAAAAAACCATTGGTCCAAAATTGAGGACTTTAACCAAAATGTCCTAAGGCAATAAAAAAATCATCTAGCAATCCCAACCTTGGGCCTTCGGAACTTAAACCTTACCAAATTTCATCCGCATTGGATAACAAAAAAAATTCATAATCAAGAGTTCTATTAATGCAAAACATTTTTTTTAAACAAATAAACAAGGATTGATTCCAAAAAGAAACTTCAATTTGTTGTTGAACCCCATTTATTTGCATTAAAAATTAAATTGTTCTTTCTAAAATAAATCAACTACAAGATTATGCCCATGAATAAATGGGGGAATTGTGGGGAATTGTGACACCTTTGGAAAGGAAAAAAAACCTAATGTCATTGACAACATTGGGTCAATTTGCCCCCCCCAAAAAAAATGACCATGGGGTGTATGATAACATGATAATAGTCATATAATTAAGACATATTGAAAATAATGACATTTAAAACCATAGCCATAAAATAAATTTATAATGGAATTTGCATTATATTATTCAACAAATGTTAAATAATATGGAATTAACTTGTGTTTCATAAAGTTGTATAAATAATTAAAAATAGGGGTAAAAAAAGTTTCATTGATAAAAATTTAATGATAAAATTAAACATTCATCCATAATTTCAATGGAAGTTTTATATATTAGAAACATGTAAATTCAATTATTTTTTTCATCCATAATGAAGATGAATGTTTACATTTTAAGTTTACATGTATACCATTCATTTTGTGGTTAAATTTGTCAAGTGTGTTAGTTTAAATGTTTGGTTAAGTTCTAGTTAGTCAAGGATAAACTAGGTTAAATTAGTTAATTAGTTAATTTTGAACTAGTTCAAGTGTGGATAAGGTCCGGGATACTTGACATAGGATATAATCCCATCTTGTGTGACCTCAAATCATTTTTGGTGATTTGAAATTCCAAAACATAATTATTGTTTTGTAGTTTTCTTTGTTATGCAAATGTTTTTGGTTTTTTATGTTTTGGGCTTAAATTCTTACATTGTTGCAAGTGAGTCAATTTTTAATCACCAAAATTTTACTACTTGTTTTTGTGCTACAGCTAGGCTATAATTGTTTAACACACTACTAGAAATTTTGGGTTTTGCAACTATCGCATGCAACTAAAATTCAATTGCATGCGACACATGCAACTACAAATTTGTGTAGTTGCATAAGACAAGTTGCATAGGACATGTAGTTGCATGTGACATTACGTATGCAACATGTATATATGGTGTTAGTATACATGTTCATACATACATACCAATCTAATGTAGTTGCACCTTATGTGCAACTTTCCTTGCAATTACATACAACTAATCAAAATATGACACATGTTTAAAAATTAGATAACTAGCTTGTGGACACGTGTCATTATTAAAAAAAATTGTGTTTTCAAAATAAAAAATTCATTGGATTAATCTTAATCATTAAAGTTTTTGCCACTAGGATGATGACACGTGGCACACCATGGAACGTTCATTGACCAT
>Ga0116231_10004393_pt1 | contig 28572 bp, 29 predicted proteins | sample S1TSphgellanicum_2_FD_89695 | JGI IMG/M metagenome (GOLD analysis project Ga0116231, IMG submission 89695) | Host-associated microbial communities from peat moss isolated from Minnesota, USA - S1T2_Fd - Sphagnum magellanicum MG | ecosystem: Host-associated > Plants > Peat moss > Unclassified...
AATAAATAACGAATTTAAATTTTCCTGAATTTTTACCAGCCAACGAAATTGAATTGTATTTTCCGCCATGGGTTGATCATCAGTATCAGGATAAAAGACATCGGGCTGTGTCGATGGCTGGATTTGCAAAACCATACTTCTTTTCTCCGACGGTTACGCCATAAGGATTTATTTTATCATAACCTAATGAAGATATAGTCCACGGAAAAATTGCCATACTATTGGGAAATTGGACTTGATCAATCAAGGGTTGGAGAAAGGAGGATGAACCGATGGCGAGTTAATAGATTTACGGTCATACAATGAATGGAAAAAACCTAAACTCACCCGTTTCATTACCCAATATAGCCCTGATAAAATCACAAAAGTAATAGTAATAATGATCAACGGTTGTTTACCCAGAATTTCTTCCACACCTCTAGTCAGTAAACCATCCGGTTGAGTGATAAAGTCCCAACTGTTGAATCGTAAAAACCTACCCCAATAAATTCCTACAGCACAAATAGCGTGGGTAATTAATTCAATCCCCATAATCCATTGAGTTTTTGAGATGCGATGCAAATAATACCCCAGATTAATTAAGGATATTACATAGGCTTCAAATGCAGCAATGATTACTAAAAAATAAGTAGGAATTAGAACTAATGTAATTATCCAAATAGATTGAATCTGGCGAATATCATCGATTAGATGGATTACATCTGTCAACATATAAGGTGCATTCGGCAAAAAAGCGTAGAAACCTAGACATCCTAGCCACCAAAAACCAGAACGTTTAGTTTGGCTGCGAAATAACCAAACGCTCAAAACCAAAGGTATAAAAGCTAGAAATAAGTTCCAAGTCATCCAATGTGAGTTAATGCGTAATACTTGGAAAACTCTAGTTATGATTTCAATTAGTTCTGCTTTCATGTGGACTGTTAAAGTATAATCAGTAATTAATCTAGATACACTTGTAATCCTAAATTAGTACTAGTGAAGTAAGTTATCAAGCTACCTCTAATCTATGATAGACCGAGATGATGTTGAATGCCAAATCTGTCGGTCAACGATTATTTCGGTTAACTAGAATAAATGTAGACATTTACTTAAGTCAATGAGATTTAAAAATAACAAAAAATAATTTCCCTTCTCTATAATTAGGAAGGGAAATCGCAAAAATATGGCTAAAAATTGGGATGATTGAGGTATTTCACTCAACAGGTTTTATACAACTCAGCTACAGTATTGATTTAGCTGATTTCCTAATTCATCTGACTTCTTACCCGCAGTTTCGGCAGATGTGGTCAGTGCGGAGTCAATTTCTAACCTAGCTTTTTCAATCTTTTCCCTACCAGATGGAGATGCTTTTGCATTCTTAGCTGTGTTAAGAGCTTGAGATGCTCTGGTGATTGCTTGACTGAGGTTACGGAAAACTTCAACAAAATTACCTTGTAATTGTTTGAGTTTGGGGTCTGTTAACTGCATTTGCTCAAGTGATTTCGTTAGCGCTGATATATCTTGTGACATTTGCAAGCTTGTTTTCACCTGTGTACCTTTATTTGTCTCAATCAGAGATGTACCTTCATTGACAACCTTGATTAATCGCTGACACTGAGATATCTTAGATTCACTACAACTAGTTAATACTAGAGTAAGGCTAAGACTAACGAAAGTAATAAACTTATGCTGACTGAAAACAAACATTAACTAATATAAACAAATAAATAAATTTCCCTTACAACTATAGCAGGATTCAGGAGTAGAGGCGAAATCTGCTCCATCTCTGCTCAGGTTCAATAGTTAAAAAATATTTACAAAAATTTAAAATACTGTTACATTAGTTCACGATACACAGTAAACTAACAACTTAAGCGAGCGCAGTTGGAGTTATCCTAATTTAGTTACATGTTTAGCTACTAGTCTAGAGTAATCACGATTATGATAATCAATACTCGTACAAGAGATGATTAGCTTTTTCTGATGCTGTACTTGTTCGCTATAACTAGATACTAAGTTAGATTGAAACTCTTTTTAGCTAGCTGTTTAACATACATAGCTATTAAAAGCGACTGGTTAATAGACTAATCTGGAGATTTTGACAATGACTTTCACTATTGATTCCGCCCGTAACATTTTCTCTAGTACTCAAGTTCCTAGTCCAATTCCAGCAACCATAGCACTATTTGAGCAACTCAACGTTGACGATAAGTTAGCATTACTATGGTACGCCTACACTGAAATGGGTCGTTCTATCACTCCTGCGGCTGTAGGAGCAGCACGCCTACAGTTTGCAGAAGGTTTGCTAAACCAAATCAAGCAAATGTCTCAACCCGAACAATTACAAGTAATGCGCGAGTTGGCTAACCGTGATGATACTGCTATTAGCCGTTCCTATGGCTTTTTCAGTGTCAATACTAAGTTGGCTTTCTGGTATGAGTTGGGAGAGTTGATGAAACAGGGTCTTGTTGCTCCCGTTCCTCCTGGATATCAGATGTCTAGAGGTGTGGCTCTAGTATTAGAAACAATCAAGAAACTTGATGCAGGTCAGCAAATTACAGTACTTCGTAATACTGTAGTAGACATGGGATTTGGTAGTGATGCTGCTAAAACTATCGCCACAGATACAGAACCTCTATTCCAACGTACTTCTCCAGCTCCTACTAATATCACTATTGAGGGTATTACAGAGCCTACAGTGTTGAGCTATATTCAAGCGCTTAATCAAGATGATTTTGATACTGCTATTGCTTTATTTGCAGCTGACGGTGCTCTACAACCACCATTCCAGAAGCCAATAATTGGTCATGAAGCAATTAAAAAATATATGCGTTCAGAGGCACAAGGACTCAACATAATACCACAACAGGGTATAGCTGAAACTCTACCAAATGGTTCTAAACAAATTAAATTGACTGGTATAGTCCAAACTCCTTGGTTTGGTGTCAATGTAGGGATGAATATTTCTTGGCGGTTTTTACTCAGTCCTGAAGGTAAGATTCTATTCGTGGCGATTGATATGCTCGCATCTCCCCAGGAACTACTAAATCTGCGTCCTGTTTAACCGACGAACGTAAATTCTATGAACATCAATACAAGTTATTGCCATATTATGGATAACTTGTATTGATTTTTATATTAATTGATATTAAGCACAGAAGATTCTGCTCAATTCTTAATTAGCGGTGATGGCGCACAACACGATGATATCGGCGCACAACACGACGGTGATGACGTACAGGACGACGATGATAATATGCTACTTCATATTTAGCAGTATGAGAAACTACTGTTGGTGTATTGGTTTCAGTAGCAACAGTAGCGACAGCAGCTTCAGCTTCAGTAACAGGCAAAGAGATTGCTACAGGTGCAGCAATTACTAAGGAGAGTATTAATGCTTTGGTAAATTTGTTCATTTGGTAATTAGTACAGAATGTACTACTAAATTAACAAGTTATATTGTATCAAAAAAGTTGCTAAAATCTTAACCAAAATCTGGCTATTTATACATTTTTTTTTGTGGCTTTCTGCATATAGCTCATTTAGTCTAGAAATACTAAAGAAAATATAAAATTTCATCAAGATTTTTCACTATTAAGATATTTTCGTAGATTGTCGAAAAATGCGCCTTATGTATCTATCTATAAATTGGGGAAAATCAAATAGTGGTAAGTTCATCAGACAGCTTGAGGAAAACGCGGAAGAATTTATCAGAAAATCTCTCAACTCAAACATAGATTTATCGATGAAATACGATTGGAGACAAAAGCGTAAACATTTAAAATAAGCAGTAATGGAGCAATTATGTACAAGTTAAAAGAAGGTAATTATCCTAGATATGCACTTTTGATTATTTTTACCTAATTGCTCGATCAATGTAATTTTGCTCCCCTAAACAACTAATGCAAGAACTCGACCAGCAGAAAACTATTGCCATACTCAATACCATTATGGAATTTGAGCTAGCAGGAGTAGTGCGCTACACTCACTATTCCTTGATGGTAAATGGTCCTAATCGCCTACCAATTGTAGCTTTCTTCAAAGCACAGGCTAGTGAATCTTTACTTCATGCTCAACAAGTAGGAGAAATTATTACAGGTTTAGAGGGACACCCTTCCCTTAAAATTGCGTCTATGGAAGAAACTTTCAAACATACCGTTAAGGATATTTTGGCAGAAAGTTTCTCCCATGAAAAGAAAGCACTAGATTTGTATAAGCAACTGCTGGAAATAGTTACAAATGCTAGTATCTATCTCGAAGAATTCGCTCGGAGTATGATTGGACAAGAAGAGATGCATAATCTAGAAATTAAAAAAATGTTACGCGATTTCAGTTAGAATTAAACATAATTCGTAATTCATGATTGAATTACGAATTACCAGTTGTAAATTACGCATAAATATGGATTTTAGCGCTGCTTTACCTACCTTTGTAATTACCCTCCGAGAAGGTGTAGAAGCCGCTCTTGTGGTGGGAACAGTTCTGGCTTTATTAAAAAAAACTCACCAATCTCAATTCAATTCTCAAGTATACGCCGGTATTGGGGTGGGAATTGTGCTTAGTGTACTCATAGGCATATTATTTACTTGGTTGATTAAATTCTTAGGTGCGATTAACCCTGAATATACTGCTGTGGTTCAACCGACTTTAGAGGGAGTATTTAGTCTGTTAGCGATCGCCCTCCTCAGTTGGATGCTGATCTGGATGACTAAACAAGCCCGATTACTCAAGACGACATTGGTTGGAGCAGTTTCAGAAGCTTTAATGCCAAACTCAAATTCTAGTTGGGGAATTTTCAGTTTAATTTTGGTTGCTGTTGTCCGCGAAGGCTTTGAAACAGTTTTATTCATAGCAGCAAATTTTCAATCAGGTTTAATACCAGTCATAGGTGCTTTATTGGGTTTAATAGGAGCATCATTGATTGGTGTGTTGTTATTTCAATGGGGTGTGAAAATTAATATCCGCCAATTTTTCCAAGTCATGGGAATTTTATTGGTTTTGATTGTTTCTGGTTTGGTGGTTTCGAGTTTGAAACATTTTGACCAATCTGTCGCTAATCTTTCCTTAATCACTGGCTCAACAACAGACATATGCTTTTTTTATGACCGATTATCAGAAGTTCATGCTTGTATTTTAGGTCCATTGGTCTGGAATACAGCTCAAATATTACCTGAGAAACAGTTTCCCGGGATTATTCTCAAGTCTTTATTAGGTTACAAGGATCATCTTTATCTTATCCAGGCGATCGCCTATTTGGTGTTTTTATTCAGCGTCGGTGGATTATACCTGGCGACTCTAGTAGACAGAACTTCTGCAGATATGAGTAAAACTTCCTGATTAGAGCAGATAAAATCCGGTTGTTGCCAGAATACTATATGATTGAGTTGGAAATGTCCTAGAATATAAAATTAACTATGCTTGGCGTGGCTGTTGTGGGGACGGGATTTGGTCAAAAAGTTCATATTCCCGGATTTCAAGCGCATCATCATACTAAAGTAGTGGCTGTTTATCATCGAGATATCCACAAGGCTCAAGCCATAGCTATAACCCATAACATTCCTTTCGCTAGCGATCGCCTGACAGATATTCTTAACCAACCAGAAGTCCAAGCTGTGAGCATTGCTACTCCGCCATTTTTGCATTATCAAATGGCGAAAGAGGTCTTACAAGCTAGAAAACATCTTTTATTAGAGAAACCTACAGCTTTAAACGCCACAGAAGCTAAAGAGTTATATCAATTAGCGAAACAGCAAAATTTAGTAGCAATGTTAGATTTTGAATTCCGCTTTGTTCCTGAATGGCAATTTTTGGCTCAACTACTCACAAATGGCTATGTTGGTCAGGTGCGTTTGGTCAAAGTTGACTGGTTCGGTTCTTCTCGCGCCGACCCTCGTCGTCCTTGGAACTGGTATTCGGCGCAAGAACTGGGTGGAGGTGTGTTAGGTTCTTTAGGTTCCCACACTTTTGATTATCTGCATTGGTTATTTGGTCCGGTGCGACGATTAAATGCTCATTTGAGTACCGCCATTCCTACTCGGATTGACCCTGCTAATGGAGAATTAAAGCCAGTAAATTCAGATGATGTTTGTCTATTATCTCTAGAATTAGCTGATGGTACACCAAGTCAAGTTTCTTTGAGTGCGGTAATTCATGCGTCTCGTACCCATGCTTTAGAAGTTTACGGCGATCGCGGTACTTTAGTTTTAGGGAGCAATCACCAAAAAGACTATATATATGGATTTCGTCTGTGGGGATCTCGTGTAGGTCAACCATTAACAGAGTTGGATATTCCCAGCCAGTTACTTTTCCCGCATCATTATAGTGATGGTCGGATTAGTGCTTTTATCCGGGTTGTGGACCAATGGGTTAAGGGAATTGTTATCCGTCAACAGGTTGAACCATCTTTATCTGCGGGGGTCTATTCACAACTGTTAATGGATTTATCCCACCAATCTCATACAACCGCTAGTTGGGTAGATGTACCTGGTTTATCTAATTTCCTGGGTTAGCGACGATGAAATTCTACCTCTGTATCCGATATCCTCAGGTCATAATGTTTAAAGAAATCATGACCCAGTAATCCAATCCCTGCTCTGGGGGCGATCGCTACCTTCAGATTTCTCGCTATCAATCCACTGACGGCGATAGATTTAACATGACCCGTGGATAATTTAATCTCACTTCCATCTGCAATTTCAGCTTCCATAACACCATCCGGCTTAATTTTCAGCCTTTTCGCCATATTACGAGTGATCAGAGTACTATTAGCCCCTGTATCTAAAATCATGTCGAAGGTTTGTCTATTATTAAACTTCACCTCAATTACAGGCGTTTCTCCAATATGGCGTTTAATCGGAATCCGGGTAATTTTGGAGCGAGAAACTCTACTATGGCTATGAATATGAGGAAATTCATTACTTTCATCTGTACTTTCCAGCGGAAGTTGGGCAATTTTTTTTGCTGGTATGACACCACAGAGTTTATCTAGACTCAGGGTTTTTCCACTTCGTGTTATCATATAACACATACCGGGATCTTCAGCCGATACCTGATGCGATAAAGCTGAAAAAGCCAATATAGGCAAACAGGAAGCTAAAGCTATCTGACCAGCTAGCTTACCATATCTTGAAATATCTTCCATGTAATTAATTGTCTCTAGTTTTTTCCGATACTAGATGCCCCTGATTGCACACCAGCTATCCGGTTATGGGTTAATTTTGGTACTCTTTAATCTACCTCTACCACGCAATTAACCCTTATTGATCTGATCCAACTTATTGCATCTTAACCACAATAAAATATTGATTCAATAAAGATTAAATGAAGATTAGATAAAAATGTGGGGATGATCACATTTGAGAAAAGCGATTAATCCATTCCTGACACTTTTTTTGTTGTAGCGGATTTTGGAGAGTCAATTCTACTTTGACTCGCTGACAACCATGGTCGGTATCGAGGGCGATCGCATTTAAAAGCAGACTGACAATTTCTGGAGAATTAAACTCACCAGTAGCAGTTAAATTACCTTCTATATCCTTAAGTTCTCGATGTGTCATCCAATCGACACTATAACTATCCCCTCGATCTAAATCAATTTCTGCCAATAACTTACTTTCTTCACCTACCTGTTCAACAATCAATTTCTCTCTGCGTACTACGACTTGGATATTCCGAGTTTCAATTTGCTTCCTGACAACTATCTCCCCCAGCTTTTGCTTTTTATAATCAACAATTACTCTTTCTTCTAATAGAGGAATTATTTTTTCACCTGTGCGACCAAGACTATTTTCTCCATCAGTCACACTATTATTTATTAATTGTTCCTTTTTGGGAACTTCTGCAGTTATATAATCAAGCATAGAGTTAATTTTTGATTTAGATTTAGCAAACTAGGAAATATCAGAAAAATTGATCCATGGGAATGGTAAATATTCCCATTCCCAGTAATGGGCTACCAAAAAAATCTGGTAGCTTTACTCCTGACTCCTCTTCAGTTATCGTTCTTCTACAGGTAAATTTTTAGCATCTACATTTAGTTGTTCCCGACGTACAGTTTCCTGACTTTCTATAGTTTCGTGGTCTACAACTTTCTTAACTCTCACTTCTTCCCGAACAAAGGCTTCTTTGCGAATTTCCGGAGTTTCTTCATAGAGTTCCACACGGGCTACCTCACCGGCGCGGAAATTACCCTCCTCAGGGGATACTATTCTACCAGCATCGCTGGGTGTTCTATGTTCAATTACAACACGTTCCTTTTCTATAGGAACTGCTACTCTGGTGGTATCCACCTCAACTCGCTTACCTACTGTTACCTCCCCAATTTTCTCGCGCCGTTTATTGGCAATTAACCTTTCTTGATACAACTTCAAAGTGTGATGATTTTGATCATTTAACTCGAATAAATCAGGCTCTTGCTCGTAAGTTGTAGTTATTGGGCGCGAAGTTGTCGCTACCCCAGCAGCTTGAGCATTTGCTGACCTATTAGCAGTTGTAGGGGAAACTCCGGTATTGCGATAAACCGATCGCACTTGTTCTTCCTGATTACCATCTAAGGGTTGCTGTTCGTTGACATCTGGTAAATCTTCTGCTTGCTTTCTAGTTAAACCAATTGCATAGACCCGATTACGAGGATATTCTATCCGTGTCCGACCAATGGGTAGCAAGACTTTTTTACCAAAAATCCAAAACCCTAAGTCAACTATTAAGTACCGAAAACGTCCTTCATCATCAACTAATGCATCTCTGACTATACCAATTTTCTCATCAGTACCTTCTTGATAAACTTCTAAACCTTTAATATCCTGATTATCCAAAGTTTCCCGGTATTGAGGGTCAAATTCTTCCAGTTTGTGAAGAACCATAATTGCTCCAACTCAATGTATAAGTGATAGATTTTGAGTAACTACAAATATCCTAGAGTTTCTGTGATTTGATTCCCTCTCTCTTTTGAAGGAATTAATTTACAGCAGGAGTCAGGAGTCAGGAGTCAGGAGTCAGGAGTAAAATATATCCAAAGATAGAGTTTTAGTTGGTTTTTTGTATGCAATATCATTACTAACTACTCGTTATTTAAGTCTATACCCAAAGCCCTTAATTGTGCTTCCAGTTGTGCTGCTCGTTGATTTGCAGCTTCTGCTCGTTGATTTGCGGCTTCTGCCCGTTGGCGTTCGATCTCTGTCGCTTCAGACCCAGTGGGAATAACCAGACCATCTTGACCACACCAGCGTAACCATAGACTTGTCAACTCTTCAAACTCTCCTGACCATAAAGTTAGTCCCAATCCAACTTCCTCTAACCAAATTGACTGGTCTATATCACTTATTCCTAAGGGAGAAGTTAATTCTACATATCTACTTTGGGAAAATTTCCACACCCTAAGTAAGGCTCTATTCATGTTAAACTGGTCTTGTATCTGTTCAAATGGGTCAAATACCACATAGTAAGGAATAGGGATTTGAGCATATATGTCTTTTTTACAAATCTTATTACCCGACCTCCTGGCTTTTCTGCTCAGGGTTAATTCATTTCCTTCTTGATTAGAGACAATCTCAATACAAACTTCTGGAGCTTTGCCAAATTTTCTGACAAAGTAAGATCGGTCTTGTTTTAATGAAAGGTCATCTGCTACTTGAACACCAAGACTGAGGAAAGCATCTGGGACAATAGGGTCAATATTAATTTCGTAGAATAACCCTACATTAGCCGCAGCTACAAATGGCAGCTGTAGAACTCGTGAACTGTAAAGAGGTTCCACAAGTAATCGCTGTTGCTTCTCTGATTGAAAATTGTCCACGGGAGTATCGTCCTCAATGACAAGATGGCTAATTTCTCTCTCAAAGGTACTTTCGCCGTTAGAGTCGAGGAGTCGCTGCTGCATCATGGTCTATCCCAAAACAACTTAATCACTATGCTAATCCTATTTCTGCGAAAATAGAAAATAACCAAGAATACGTGAAGAAAAGTAAAATCGACTAAAACCTGTTTCCTGTTCCCCGTTCCCTGTTCCCCGTTCCCTGTTCCCTTCCCATTATGACTGACCAAGTTAATATTGAATCCAACTTAAAGCAATTTCTCCTAGTGCTTTCCGTCTCACTCAGTGTAGCAACACTATCTCAAACAGTTAAGTGGTTTCGCGAAATACCTTACACTCTATTGTTAGTAATTGTGGGATTAATCTTAACTAGCTTTCATGTTCAGTTAGTTAATCTCTCACCAGAATTGATTGTATTGGTTTTCTTACCATCTCTTTTATTTGAAGCGGGTTGGAATCTTAAATGGTCTGATTTACGGCGGGATCTTATATCCATTTGTCTCTACGCTGTTGTGGGAGTGTTTATTTCAGTATTAGGAGTTGCTTTGGCTCTCAACCAATTCGGTGGGATTCCTTTAGCGATCGCCCTATTAGTTGGAGCCAGCATTTCCGCGACCGATCCAGTTTCGGTAATTGCGCTGTTTAAAGAAATTGGTGTCAAGCAACGTTTAGCCATGCTAGTTGAAGGAGAGAGTTTATTTAATGATGGTACAGCCGCAGTCGCTTTTAATTCCTTAGTTGGATTATCCACAGGAACAGGTGATGTGGGAATTCTGAGTCTGTTAATCCGCAGCTTGACTTTTATCGGGATTGGAATTGGGATTGGTAGTTTGATTGGTTTTGGTATTTCTTATCTCACCAAACGGTTCGATTCACCTTTAATAGAACAATCCTTAACTTTGGTTTCAGCCTATGGTAGTTATGTAATTACAGAAATCTCCGGTGGGTCTGGGGTAATTGGGGTAGTGGTAACAGGTTTGATCTTAGGTAATTTTGGTTCTCAAACTGGGATGCTTCCGAGTACTAGGTTAACCGTGACTCAATTTTGGGAGTTTATTGCCTTTTTTGTTAACTCAATTCTGTTTCTCTTGATTGGAAATCAAATCAGTTTAAATACTTTGACCAATAACTTAGGACTAATCACCCTGGTTGTGGGAGCAATGTTGTTGACACGAGCATTTGGTATCTACGGTTTAGGGTATTTGAGTAATTGGTTATTTGCTTCCAAAATTAGTTTATCAGAGCAAACCGTAGTTTGGTGGGGAGGAATTAGAGGCGCTGTATCCATTGCGTTAGCTTTGAGTTTACCAAGCAACCTACCACAGAGAGAAGCAATAGTCGCCACAGTGTTTGGGGTTGTTTTGTTCACATTACTGGTTCAAGGTTTAACCATTAAGCCCATGTTAGCAAAGTTAGGTTTATTAGATAAAACTCAACAAAAATTAAATTGAATAATCGAGTGGGAAATACCTAGCATCTTTGGGTTTGACATAGACGCGATCCTCAGTTTCTAGATTCAATTCATCGAAGCGATCGCGGGTTAAATGTGCTGTCACGATTTGTCCATCATCAAAGGCTAATTCCACTTGAATTTCCCAACCCAGATGAATCACCCGATTCACTTTAGCTGGTGTAGTGGTTCCATTGGAATTCTTTTCCACAATCACATCTTGAGGACGTAAGAAAACTTGGGGATTCAATGAATTAAACCCGTGATGTTGAAAAATTTTGGAAGAACTCGGTAAAACATTCACAGGTCCAATAAAACTCATCACAAAAGCAGAAGCGGGATGGTCATAAATTCCTGCTGGTGTTCCTACCTGCTCAACTTTTCCTTTATTCATCACCACAATTTCGTCAGAGACTTCCATGGCTTCTTCTTGGTCATGGGTGACGAAAACTGTAGTTACATGAACCTCATCATGCAATTTACGTAACCAAGCACGCAAATCTTTACGCACTTTTGCATCCAGCGCGCCAAAGGGTTCATCTAACAATAATACGTTAGGTTCTACCGCTAGAGCGCGGGCTAATGCTACTCTTTGTCTCTGACCCCCAGAAAGTTGTGAGGGGTAGCGATCGCCTAACCCACTCAATTGCACTAAATCTAATAACTGGTCTACCCGGTTTTTAATCTTTTGTTTGGGCGTTTTCCGAATTTCTAAACCAAAAGCAATATTTTGTCTGACAGTTAAATGTTTAAATAAAGCATAATGCTGAAATACAAAGCCAATATTTCTTTCCTGAACACTTTGATATGTAGCATCTTTACCCGTGAGGAAAATTTTCCCTGTATCTGGTAACTCTAAACCAGCAATTAATCGCAGTAAAGTAGATTTACCAGAACCAGAAGGACCAAGTAAAGCCACCAGTGAACCACTTTGAATTTCTAAATTAACTCCCTCAACTGCTTGGAAATTGCCAAATCGCTTCGAGACGTTTTCAACTGCTATACCCACCGATGCTATACCTCTGTAACTCAAACAACGGTATATAAATAGGATTACCGTTCTTTATCTTATAACATAAAAATCACAATTTTCAGCACTAAGAATTAGGAATTGTCAAGGGATTGTCATTTCCGCCCCGATTGATGTCGAAATGTTAAGGAATATTTCATTTCTATGGAAACCGGGGATTTGAGGGATAAATCATCAGAAATAGCGTGATATCATGCTTTGGGTAAATGTTAACATCGGGAGAAAACCTTTGACACTACGGGTTGCTGTTGTTGGTTCAGGCCCAGCTGGTTCATCTGCCGCAGAGACACTGGCAAAGGCTGGAATTGAAACCTATCTTATAGAGCGGAAACTAGACAACGCAAAACCTTGTGGGGGTGCAATTCCCCTATGTATGGTTAGTGAATTTGACTTACCGCCAGAAATTATCGACCGTCGTGTACGGAAGATGAAAATGATTTCTCCCTCAAACCGTGAGGTTGATATCAATCTAATTAAGGAAGAAGAATATATTGGCATGTGCCGTCGAGAGGTTCTGGACGGTTTTTTGCGGGAACGAGCAGCCAAATTAGGCGCAACACTAATTAACGCTACCGTGCATAAACTCGATATTCCCACAAAAAACACCGATCCATATACAATTCATTATGTTGACCATACAGAAGGTGGGTCCCAGGGAATTGCCAAAACCCTAAAAGTTGATTTGGTGATTGGAGCTGATGGGGCGAATTCCCGTATTGCTAAGGAAATGGATGCGGGAGATTACAATTATGCGATCGCCTTCCAAGAGAGGATTCGTCTTCCCGCAGATAAAATGGCTTATTACAACGACATGGCGGAAATGTATGTCGGTAATGATGTTTCTACAGACTTCTACGCTTGGGTTTTCCCCAAATATGACCACGTAGCTGTAGGTACAGGAACAATGCAGGTGAATAAAGCCAGTATTAAACAATTACAAGCGGGTATCCGTTCTCGCGCCAGTGAAAAACTAGCGGGTGGTAAAATTATCAAAGTGGAAGCCCATCCTATCCCTGAGCACCCCCGTCCCCGTCGTGTTGTGGGTAGGATCGCCTTGGTGGGAGACGCAGCTGGCTATGTAACTAAATCTTCTGGTGAAGGTATTTACTTTGCAGCCAAGTCGGGACGGATGTGTGCAGAGACTATCGTGGAAACTTCTCATAGTGGTGCGCGCATTCCTACAGAAAGAGACCTGAAGATTTATTTGCAGCGTTGGGATAAGAAATACGGGCTGACTTACAAAGTACTAGATATTCTCCAAAATGTATTTTATCGTTCCGATGCTACGCGGGAAGCTTTTGTGGAAATGTGCGGTGATATGGATGTCCAAAAGCTAACTTTTGATAGCTATCTTTACAAAACAGTGGTTCCAGCCAACCCCATTACTCAATTGAAAATTACTGCCAAAACACTTGGTAGTTTAATTCGTGGTAATGCTCTTGCTCCTTAGAAGTTCTGGAAAAAGCTCAAAATTAGGTTAGAACTAAGATTGTCCGCAGACGGTGTTGCGATTGGGGACTAACCTAATTTTCTGCGATCGCGTGACTCAGCATTGAAATATATTCATTGATTAGATACAGCGATTTCGACTAATACAGATAAAAATTGATCAATCTCGGTTAACGTATTATAATGTACTAAGCCAACACGTAATAAACCTCCTCTAGTTTCTACACCCAACTTTTCTGTCAAATCAATAGCGTAAAAATTGCCATACCACGAGAAAATTCCGCGATCGCCCAACATCTTTGCTATAGTTGCTGGAGATTTATTTTCCATTCTCAAAGAAACAGTTGGTGTCCGCCAAGCAAAACGCTCAGATTCAGTAATTCCATAAATAGTTAAACCGGGAATTTCCTGCAATCCAGAAATCAAATATCGACTTAATTCCCTTTCGTATTGTTGAATTGCTGACATCGCCGCTAAAAGAGCAGCACGACGACTATGATAATGTTGTGCTGATGAAGTTAGAACACTAGGACAATGAAATGTAGTTAAACACTCTTTGTCAGCTTCCATTAAAGAGGAAAGTAATTCATTGTCTATTGCGGGTGAAACATGACAACCCAATTTAGCTAAATAGTTAATCGCTGCTAATACTCCTGCTAAACCCTCATGATTCAAAGTACCTGTTTCCCAACAAGAAGGAACTTCATTTGTCGCAGGTCTAACTTTAAAAGGAGTAAACTGATTTAGATGTTTTTTCTTTCCATAAAGTACTCCTACATGGGGACCAAAAAACTTGTAAGCAGAACAGGCGAGAAAATCACAATCTAAAGCATGGACATTAATGGACGCATGGGGAGCGTAATGAACAGCATCCACAAAAACTAAAGCATTAACCGCATGAGCAAAACTTACTATTTGGGCGATATCGTTCACTGTTCCTACCGCATTAGAAGCATAACTCACAGCTACTAGACGAGTTCTATCGTTAATCTGACGCTGTAAATCACTCAGGTCGAGAGTACAGTCTGCGATATTGATATCCACAACCCGAATAATTACCCCCCGTTCTGCTAGAGCAAACCAAGGAGAAACATTAGCAGAATGGTCAAGACGGGTAACGATAATTTCATCACCTGCTTGGAGTTGCTGTCCAATAGCTCGACTCAGGGTATAGGTGAGCGTGGTCATATTTGCGCCAAACACCACTTCATCGCGATCGCATCCCAAAAAATCGGCGATCGCTCCTCTAGCAGCATTAATTAATCTATCTGTGCGTTCACTTGTAATAAAAGAGCCGTGAACATTAGAGTTAGAATTCACTAAATAATTGCTCATCGCATCTAACACTGATCCAGGTACTTGAGTTCCACCTGGTCCATCAAAAAAAATTCCTGGTTTACCGTTAATTGTTTGTGTCAGTGCGGGAAATTGGGCGCGAATCCAGTTTAAATCCAGAGATTCCATTACACACCCTCCTGAAGTTATAGATCCATACTAATATATGGGGAAACCCACATTGCGCAGCAGATTCATCGGACCAATCTGTTTGAGTATTTGCATTTCTTCTGGATTCCGCACCAGCAAAGCGCCAGCAAATCCTAGAGAGTTGACAGAAATAGACTGGAAACTTTCCTGCGATCGCCTGACGATTAACATCCATTCCCTTGTCGCCAAAAGATTATAAGCACCAGATTGAACCCGATTCATCGGCTCTATCCCCACCTCTGTAAGTAAAGACTGATATTTCTCTAAAATCGTTTCCGCGTTTTCTTCGGGATCAAGTTGGGTGAAAGCATGTAAAAATGGTAATCCGGGAATAGTGGCGATCGCGCCCTCAAATTTCGCTTGGCTGAATAACGGAGCGATGGGAATGTCAATTCCCTCCACTAACGGTAAGGGGATGATTTGTAAATGCTTATGTCTTTGGCTTGCTCCAGCTAACCTACCCCCATTATAAAATACCAAACCCCGAAAATTAGCAGCTAGACAAGTCCACATAGCTGCAAAATCCTCTAAAGTGAGTAAATCTTCTTGAGACTCAAAAGCGCGGGTAATTATGAGTAAATGATGGCTAACGACGTTGAATTTATTTAAAATGCACAAGTGCGTATTAGATATATCTGCTACAAATAAATCTTCTTCATAGGGTAAGAAAGGATTAAACTCTTTTCCTGTGGTTCTAGTTTGTTTTTCCTGAACTTCAGTCGCAGCTTTTTTCAGGTCTAAGTTAACCAAAATTCTCACCAAGAAGTTAATTCCATCTTGTGCGACCAATTCAAATTCTGTCGGGATGGATTTTAATGCTCCGCATTCTAAAGCTGTTTGAGTTCGTTGTTTAACTCTTGTCCATAGTGTGTCTGGTTTGAGTAAGATTTTCTCCTGTGTCATTTTCCAGTTAAGGTTTGTTATATTGAGTGAGGATTATTCGGTAATTCCGAGGGTTGGTCAATGGCTAGAGAGTCCTTACCCCAAATACATTCCAATTTAACACAAGAACCTTTTCCTCCTCTGGAAAGTGGCGATCACCTGACTCGAAGTGAATTTGAGCGCCGCTTATTGAACCGAAAGCAGGTGGACAGATTCAATTGAGTAGCGATGACTATATTGAAGGAGCACCGGAGTTAATCGTGGAAATTGCTACGAGTAGCGTGGCGATCGATACGGGAAGCAAAAAGCAAGTCTATCGTCGTAATGGAGTGTTAGAATATATAATCTGGGAATCCTACGAGAATCAAATTAAATGGTTTTACCTCGTGGATGGAGAGTATCGATCGCTATCTCCAGATGAGGATGGGATCATTCGCAGTCGTGTGTTTCCAGGATTATGGTTAGCGGTGGAACCACTATTAAATTATCAGATGCTGCGGGTATTGGAAGTATTACAAACGGGATTAGATTCCCAGGAACATAGGGAGTTTATTAAAAAACTAGGAAAAATAAATACCTGAGAAGGATTCAGAAACCAGAGTTGATGATCATCTATCATGTTTCTAATTCTTTAAATAACGTCGCCAACACTACGTTAGAAAATAAAAAACCATCCGGATCTGTCAATCTAAGTCTTCCTTTGACAACTTCTACCCAGCCTTTGACAACGTAAGGTTGTAAACATTGCTGAATTACTGCTAAATAATTCTGGTGATATTTTTCGTCAAATTCCATCAAAGTTTGTAAACTCAATCCTGACGCTAACCGTAATCCCAACATTAAAGTCTCCAATAATTCTTCGATTGGTGGCGTCACTTCACAGTCAATCACAGCACCATCCTCTACCCATTGATAATATTTCTGAGTTTGACGCGGACGAGTAAACCTTTTACCTTGAATATAACTAGCAGCTCCCATCCCAAAACCATAGTAAGGACGGTTTTCCCAATAAACCCGATTATGGCGACATTGGTGGTCAGGTCGCGCATAATTGGAAATTTCATAATGCTCATACCCAGCTGAGGTCAAAGCTTCCTGACCCATACGGTACATGATCACAGTCATTTCATCCGTTGGTAAGGGTCGATCGCCTGGCTGGTAATAACGACCGAATGCTGTTTCTGGTTCAATGGTCAAATCGTAAATAGAAATATGGGTTGGGGATAGAGCTATGGCTTGATGTAGCGATTCTTCCCATTGGCGCAAAGATTGATTAGGTAACCCAGAAATTAAGTCTAAGCTAAATTCGGGAATTGCGACTTGATGGATTAATTCTACAGATGTAAGAATATCCTTAAATGAATGCGATCGCCCCGCAGTTTTCAACAAATCATCTTGGAAGGCTTGGACTCCCAGACTCACCCTGTTTACACCCAAACTCTGGTAACCTGCAATCTGAGCTAAATCAAATGTCCCTGGGTCTATTTCCATCGAAATCTCCGCTCCAGGAGAAATACCAAAATGGTGATCTAATGATGTTAAAATTTGGTCTAACTGCTCTGTTGACAATAATGAAGGAGTCCCACCACCAAAAAAAACCGTGGTTAAAGGTTTACCACAGGTTGGCGCACTAGCAATTTCTGTACAGAGAACTTCTACATATTTACCGATAGTCCCAGATGTCTCTCCACGCAGGCGATCGCCCAAGACAAATACAGGAAAATCGCAGTAAAAACATCGCCGCCGACAAAAGGGAATATGTATGTAAGCAGAACTAGGGATTTCCATAACTATAAGAAATACTTACGTTAACTTACAAGAGCATTAAGAATCAACAATATTAGTGAACTGTTTGCAAATATTCTTTAGTTACTCACCCGATTGGGCATAGAATAAGGCGAAAATTGTTTAGTTATAATGTTTGCATATCTTTGCATCTGGTTTATCTCATGTGTGTGAATCGATATATTTGGGGTGAGTTTTTGCTGGTATGGACGTAACATCTTTTTTAGATCACCCCGTAACCAAAATAGTTGTAGGAAATTTGTACAACCATGATCGATCTAATTATCATTCTCTCCTGTATTTTTGCTTTTTCGGGTATTGGTTTCTATAGTACCGACTTACTTCCCACGGGAACGCTAGCTAAAGTGTCAAATTTGGAGGCTTTACGCTTAGTTTTTGCTGTGTTTGCGGCTCTAATTGGTGGTGGTATTGGCTTGAGTTGCCAAACTACATATCGCCGTCTAGAATTGCAAATCAAGGAACTACCACTGGAAGTAATTTTAACCCGCGCCATTGGCTTAGTCATTGGGCTATTGCTAGCCAATCTCATGTTAGCCCCGCTATTTTTATTACCCATTCCTACTGATGTCGGATTTATTAAACCTCTGGTCGCAGTTGTGGGGAGTGTTATCCTCTCTGTAACTGGGATGAATTTAGCAGATACTCATGGAAGAGGTTTGTTACGGTTCATTAATCCCAACACTGTGGAAACAATGGTGGTAGAAGGAACTCTGAAACCTGCTAATACCAAAGTTTTAGATACAAGTTGTATTATTGATGGTCGGATTGAAACACTGCTAGAAACTGGGTTTCTGGAAGGAGCAATTATAGTACCACAATTTATTTTGCAAGAATTACAACAAGTAGCTGACGCTAGTAAAGACCAAAAGCGGGTACGAGGAAGAAGAGGACTAGAAATTCTGAATCGAATTAAAACGGCTTATCCTGAACGCATTTTGATCAATTCCGCTGACTATGAGGACATTAATACAGTTGATGCTAAGTTAGTCCGCTTTGCTCAAGAAATTAATGGTACGCTTTTGACAAATGATTATAACTTGTCGAAAGTAGCCAGTGTGCAGAAAGTCCCGGTTTTAAACGTCAATGATTTGGTGAATGCTGTTCGTCCGACTTACTTACCTGGCGATTATCTGGATTTGAAGATTTTGAAAGAAGGAAAAGAACCTAGTCAAGGTATTGGTTATTTGGATGATGGTACCATGGTGGTTGTAGAAGAAGGCAGTGGTTATGTGGGTGGTGAATTGCGGGTAGTAGTCACCAGTGCTTTGCAGACATCCGCTGGAAGGATGATTTTTGCTAAACCCCAAGCCTCAGCATTGGCATGAACCAATGTTAAATGAGATTATTAAATGCGATTCACCACTTGCAAAAGTTTCGTAGGGTGGGAGCTTCTACCCTACGAGTGCTACCGCTGATAAATCTCTAATGGGAGATTATCTGGGTCTCTAAAAAAGGTAAATTTCTTACCTGTAATTTCATCGATTCTCACCGCCTCTACGTCGATGTGGGATTCCTTTAAGAAAATTATTGTTTCCTCAATATCATCAACACTGAAGGCTAAATGTCTTAACCCACAAGCTTCAGGACTATTGGGTCTGGAAGGAGGGTCCAGGAAGGAGAATAGCTCAATCTGCGAATTTACTCCCACACGTAAATCTAATTTATAAGAATTTCTCTGTGTACGGAACGTTTCTTGAATGATGGGGAAACCCAATATCTCAACATAGAATTTTTTGGAACGCTCATAGTTAGAGCAAATAATAGCTATGTGATGAATATCATTAATTAGAGTTTTTTTAGCCATTGTGTTGATTGTGTTGTTTTTTCCTAACACCAAATTTGTATGACTTTTCCCTGAATCTCTTGACCAAACCAGAATGTGTTACTGGAAAGTGTATGTAGATTTTCTCTATCCACTAGCCAAGTTTTCTGGGGATCCAATAAAGTGAGTTCGGCTTTAGCACCCTTAACCATCGCCTGAGTTTTTTGCTGTAAACAAGATAAGGGACTGGTACTCAGCGCCCGCCATAGCTCTTGGGGTTGGAACTCTTCAGTTTCTACAAGATTTTGCCATAGTAAAGGTAATGCTATTTCTAATCCTATCGCACCTGCAGGAGCCTCCGCAAAAGCTTGTACCTTTTCTTCAAAGGTGTAGGGTGCGTGGTCAATGGCGATCGCATCTATCACCCCTGTCCGTACTCCTTGTCTCAACATAGCGACATCTTCAGGATTACCTAAGGGAGGGTCCAAACGCAAGGATGTAGGGTAATTATTTAGTGCTTTGGTGTCAAGTAAGATGTGCATCCAAGTGGTGCTAGCGGTAATGGGTAACCCTTGTGATTTTGCTCTAGCAATCAGTTCCACGCTCCGAGCCGTGGAAACCCGCATGATATGAATAGGTGTATCAATATCAGCAACTAATTCCAATAAAGCAGCCAAAGCCGTAGTTTCGGCGATCGCCGGAATAGAAGGTAATCCCAGGCGCAGGGCTGCTGCTCCCTCCCTAATGACCCCATTCGCTCTCAACGAATTATCGCACAATGTCCAAGCGACTGGTTTACCAAAGGGGTGAAGATATTCCAGCACTCGGCGCACAATTGCCAAATTTTCCCAAGGTTGATTATCAGTAAATCCGACCACTCCCGCTGCATAGAGATCGGTCAATTCTGTCAACTGCTTACCAGCTAACTGCATAGTAATCCCGCCCCAGATTTGCACCAGCGGAGAAGGCGATAAAATGCGATCAATCTGGCTGTTTTGCTGTAACTGCGCTACAAGTGCAGGATTATCTATGGGAGGAGAGGTATTAGGTAAAATATTTAACCTAGTAAACCCTCCAGCCGCTGCGGCTTGCAAAAGGGATATTAAAGTCTCTCGCTCTTCAAACCCTGGTACACCAGAATAGCTATACAAATCTACTAATCCGGGACCGAGAACCAACCCCTGACAATTGCGTAGGGTAGTATCAGGGCTAAATTGAATAATATGAGGGGCTATTTCTTGGATATAACCATCTTTAATTAGAACGTCAGCTATCTGGTCAATTCCAGCAACTGGATCAATTACTTTGACTTGTTGTAACAGTTCACTCATAAGAATAGGGCTAGGGAAATAGGAAAGTAGGAATCAAAGAATGAAATGAGGAGAGTGTTTTTGGCACCATCACTCTGATCTTAAATTCTTGATTTACTCAGAGGATTTCGGAATTCACCATCCAGACCGGAGCGGAGCGGCTCCGCAGTTTCCTATTACCTATTTATCCACTTTAATTACAGTGCGCCAGCGGCAGTTTTATCCAGGACACTGCTGTCTAAATGTGCAGTAATATTCATTGCTTCCATGACTGGAAGACCATTTAAGCCAGCAGGATAGTCAATTACACTAACTGCTCCATTACCTTGACGGAAATTCCAGAAACTTTCCAGAGATAAACCCAGAACATGACATAACAAAGTTTTATTAGTAGCATCATGAGCTACTACCAAGCCAGTTTGGAATTGTTTTGTCAATGCTGTTTCCACTATTTTTTGCCATACAGCAACGCTACGGTCCCTTACTTGTTGGAGATTTTCCCCGAATGGCATTTCTACAGTTGCTGGTGATGTGCGCCAGCGCTGTAACATTCCGGGAAATTCCTGCTCAATCTCTGATTCAAACTTTCCTTCCCAGCGCCCGTGACTGATTTCTCTTAAACCATCCTCTAATTCCAAATTTATATGAGGTTGATGCTGTTGGAGGATAATTTCGGCTGTTTCTCTAGGGCGAGCCATTGTACTGCTAACTGCAAAATCAATTGCCACATCTTTGAGAAATTCCCTAGCTTTAAATCCTTGTGCTCTACCGTGGTCGTTCAGAGGTACATCTATTTGACCTTGAAATTTGCCTTGACGATTCCAATCAGTTTCGCCGTGACGAACCAATAATAATCGTACTCTTTGGTCTTTTGGTTGCCAATTAGGCAGAATTTCGCCTAAATGTTGGGTTTGGTTCATCGATTCTAACTGGACTGGTGCACCAAAACCGCCAGAAAAATTCAGGACGCTAATCCCACAGTTAGATTGTCGTAAGCAATGATAACGGTCAGGTGAAATACCTAACGCTGTACAAAGGAGGGCGCGATTGATGCCATTGTGTCCCACGATCAGCAGGGTTTCCCCTTGGTGTTGAGGTAAGGTTTCTTGCCAAAACTCTTGAGCTTGAGTATACAAAGCAAGAACAGGAAAATGCTCTCTGGTTCCTCCTGTCTGGTTGACAATCATCCGTAGTTGGGCGGGACTTTCTTTCCATATCTGGTAATCTTCCTGAAACTTTTCTTTGACTTCAGTATTTAGCTTTCCCTCCCATAAGGGTAAGTCCACTTCCAGTAATTTAGCGCAGGTTTGGACGCTAGCAGGTTGTTGTGCTAATTCACCCCGAATGATTTCGGCTGTTAATTTTGCCCGCCCAATAGGACTACTGTAGATAGCGTTGAATACAATACTACTGAGTGCTCTACCGACTAAACTGGCATCTTTACGCCCCTTGTCTGTTAATGTAGACAAGTCACTACGCCCTTGAATTCGTCCTTCAGCGTTATAAGTACTCTGACCATGACGCACAATGATGACACGAGTCATCTTTTTTGCCTCCTCTATCTCAAGAGCCAATTTTACTGCAAAATATTGGCAGAATTATCAATGAGGATAGAATAATCTCGGTTTATTTTGGTTTATTTCGCATAGGTTAGGCGTTCTAGACAATGTTTATGTATAACTGACCTGTCATGAACCCAATAATCCGCTCTTACCTATTGAAATCGATTACACCTGTAACAAACAGTGGCTGACTTACCATAATCGATGACTCAGAAGCTAACAAACTGTGGCGTTTCTAAACTGAACAAAGTCAAAATATATTACCTAAATCTCCAATTTTAACTTTGATTATTCTTCCTTCTGATAATCGAAAACCACTTCAAAAGCTATTCCAGGCATGAGTTGACGTAAATGCTGTACATAACCGTCTGCATCAGAACGACTACGAAAACGAGCAACTATCGCCCGCGCCAAATTCCCATCATCACGCGTAATCGCCCAGCCATTAAGACGGTTTCTATAAGTGAGAGATTGATTATTTGATTTGGTATCTTTGTAATCAGTATCTTGTGGCATAACTATCTTAATCCATGATGTATTTAAGTCAAGAATGTATGTCTATTTCTGTGGAGAAATTCACAAATACATTTCTTGATGATGCCACCTTGTTATTATATTATTTAAGGATTGTCAATACTTAGTGCTACAGTAGAGTCACTAACCAGTAACAAAACTGAGATATTGCCAATTTGCCGGGTTTGGTGATACACAAATACCTGTTTACTTGACTAAAAATATGCGGAAGCGGAAATTTTTTGTTTAATTTAAGTAGAGACGGCAAAATAATTATAGCTAGGTAAAATTGACGGAAATCGCTTGTATTCAAGATTTGATTGCGCTAAAGCGCAACTACGAACTGGCTGAAAATTTCTGGGATTTTTACTAAAATCTGGTGTAAATTAGATAGGCTTAATTTAGTTAAATACAAATACCTAATTTTTCACCATGGGAATGGTATTCATTACATCAATATTACAAAAAGTAGCATCCCAGATAGGGGCAGAAGTCTTATTAGAGCCAGAATACAAATTTGTCGGATATATTACATTTAAAAATGGTAAAAAGTTATGTTTTAGTAGAAGTAAACTAAATATTAATGGCTATGGCTCTGCGAGTTTAGCAAAGGATAAAGCATTTTCTAGTTTTTTTCTGAAGAAGTTTGGCTATAGAGTTCCAGAAGGACAAACGTTTTTTACGGAAAAAATATGTGCAAAACTAGGAAATTCCAGAAATATTGATCAGGGATTTAATTTTGCTAAACAACTTGGTTTGCCTGTCATTGTCAAGCCATTAAAGCTGAGTCAAGGAATATTAGTCACCAAAGTCTATAATCGCACGGAATATTATAAAGCATCAGAAAAAATCTTACAAATCACCTCTGCGTTGATAGTAGAAAAATTCTGTATTGGTAATGATTATAGGATTGTCGTGATAGATGATGAAGTTGCTGCGGCTTATCAAAGAATACCTTTATCTATCATCGGTGATGGTAAATCTAGTGTTTTCCAACTAATTGAGCAAAAGAAGGAAAATCTACTCCATATGGGTAGAAAAACAATCTTTGATTTGAACGATTTCCGCCTTTATCAAAAATTACAGAGACAAAAGCTAAATTTTAATAGCATTATTCCCCTAAACGCCAGAATTTATCTTTTAGATAATGCGAATTTATCCAGTGGGGGAGAAGCTGTAGATCTAACTGAAAAAATCCATCCAGATTTTATAAAATTGGCGGTTAATATTACCAAAGATATGGCTTTGAGACTAGCCGGTGTGGATATCATTACTAGTGATATCACCCAGCCAATGGTAGATTATCACATTTTGGAAATCAACGGTTCTCCTGGTCTAGAGCATTTTGCTGCTATTGGTGATACCCAAATTAGGAGAGTTGAAAACTTATATCTCAAAGTTCTCCAAGCGATTGAGAAAGAAAGCTAGAACTATGGTGTAGGGTGTAGGGTGTTTTATTTTTCCCTACACCCTAGTTCCTCCTACCATTTTTTGTCTAGCAAAAATTCCAATTCGGCCTGTAGAGATTTGATTTCTGCTATTCTGGCGACAATTAAATTATCCTGACCAGCATCTTTTAGTCGTGATTTCCAATATTGAATACTCTCGGAATTATTTACCCAAAATTCAATGACTGTCTCCAATACTATATCTAAATTCCAACCCCATTTTGCTGGTACTGGTTCGACAGATTCTAGAAACGCATCTAGTGTACAAATGTGAGTACCAAAATATTCTACACCTTGGCGGTGTGAATTATCCAAACTCTGCTGTTGGTGACTAAAAAATTGCAACACTGGAGAAACTCCTACAATGTCGAAAGTATAACTCATTTGGGTCCTCCCAAAGGCTAATTGGTCTATTTTATCGATGATTGACTTTAGCGGAAAATTAGCACTTACCCACTAAGAGTGCTAATTTTTATTTGAGCATCTAGTTATATTATTAGGTATTTTTTGGTGATTTTTCAGGAATAAAATTTATTTTTAATATTATTTTTAATATTATTTTTAATATTATTTTAACTTGTTTATCCCCATAGGGGGATACGGAGGCTAGGAAGATGTCATTTTTTTACCAAAGAATACGACTTTTCTGGCATTCTGAAAGATTTTGAGCTACTGAAAGTAAAAACTTCTGTGGCAAAATTGAAGTCTCGTAAGATGCTTGCTTATGGGATCTGGAAGTATAGTCAAAGAAAATCGTCAGTCTATGACCAAAAAAATGATGCGATCGCTATTGACAGTTATTTTGCTACTGTTAGTTACAGCTTGTAATGGTCTAGTACTACTACCAACTCAGGAGTTAGTCCAAAAAGCGATCGCACTCCAGGTAGAAAGAACCCAACAGCAAATTAGCCAACAGTTAACAGTAGAATGGAAAAAATTTGACATTCATGGTTTATCAATTACCCAGCAACAACCGCTGAGGATAGAAAACTTACCAGCTTTCCGCGTCCAAGGAACTTATGACTTAACAGTCAAATTACCTCAACGTAGTTTTACTATCGAGCATAAGCCCTTTGAAGTGTTATTACAAATTCAGCCAGAAGGTAAAAGTTGGCATTTACTGATTCCAGAAAAGACCAATCAAGAAAATGGATCTCTCTGGCGCAGCTACTTGGTTTTATAATCTTTAAGAGGGAACAGGGAATAGGGAACAGGGAACAGGGAAATGTATTTCAACTTTTTCATTAGCTCTATCGCTGGAATTGTCATTGTCGTGCTATTAGCCTTTGGGCTTTTGCAGTGGTTCCATATTTCTTCTGGTAGCTTCCTTGACTGGGTAATTGGCGGTGCTAGTTTTTGGTGGTTATTGGTAATTGTAACTGTACCTTGGAATATCCACTTTCAAGCCAAGGAAGTCCTAGCAGAAGCAGCAGAATCATTAGATAAAAATATTCCTGTAGACGAGAAGCAAATTATTTATGTTAGACTATTGACAAAGCGCTCTTTTTGGATTGCGATCGCTTTGCATTTAGCTTCAGCTATTGGATTATATGTTTTAGCTGTTAATGGTATTAGTGCTGTAGGCTATATTAGCTCTGGTGCAGCATTGTTATTAACTTTTCTACGTCCAGCTATAAGTGCTTATGAATATCTCTATTCGCGATTGGTCGCAATTCGGAAAAACTTGACTTATCCGCGTGAGGATATTGTTGAACTGCGATATCGCTTTGATAAATTAGAGGAAAAAGTTAAATCCTTATCAGAACAACTCAACCCCGAAGAATCTTACTCTTTAGCTGCGAATCATCAGCGGTTCTCTGAAGAAACTCGCCGAGAATTAGCCCGGATCGGTGCTATTTTTGAGGAATTAAGAGCCACAAATCAAACCGAACATGACCGCTTGTCTAGAGAAGCGAGAAATGCGATCGCCCAACTTTCCACTGATGGACAATTTCTGGAGCATGTGCGAGAAATAATCAGATTTTTTAAATCCGCTTAATAATTAAACTAATATATATTTCTAGTCCCGACTCTCGACCAATGCTAATTCCTCGGTTACATCCAGAGACAATTGAAGACGTAAAACTCCGAGCAGATATTGTGGATGTGATCTCGGACCATGTAGTATTGCGTAAACGAGGAAAAGATTTTGTGGGATTATGTCCTTTCCACGAGGAAAGAAGCCCTAGTTTTAGCGTTAGTCCCACTAAGCAGATGTATCATTGTTTTGGCTGTGATGCTGGTGGAACTGTAATTAAATTTTTGATGGAATTTGAGAAGCGACAATTTACAGATGTAGTAGTTTATTTAGCACAACGTTACCAAATTCCGATCAAAACCCTCGAACCAGAACAAAGACAAGAGTTACAACGCCAGTTATCTAGACGAGACCAGCTATACGAAATTCTCGCTTCTGCTGCTCAATTTTACCAACATGCGCTCAGACAATCTCTGGGAAAGCCAGCGATGACATATTTACTTAGCGATCGCCAATTAGCATTAGAAACGATCCAGCGATTTGGTCTAGGTTATGCTCCTGTGGGTTGGGAAACTCTCTATCGCTATCTCGTTGAAAGTAAAAATTATCCAGTTCAATTGGTTGAACAAGCGGGATTGATCAAACCCCGCAAAGAAGGAGGTGGATATTATGATGTCTTCCGCGATCGCCTGATGATTCCCATACTGGATGTTCAAGGGCGAGTAATTGCTTTTGGCGGTAGAACTCTCACCAATGAACAACCTAAATATCTCAACTCGCCAGAAACAGAACTTTTCCATAAGGGAAAAACCCTATTTGCGCTGGATCAAGCTAAAGATGGAATTACCAAACTTGACCAAGCCGTTGTGGTAGAGGGATATTTTGATGCGATCGCCCTACATGAGAAAGGAATTAATCACGCCGTCGCGTCTCTAGGTACAGCTTTAAGCTTAGAACAAGTCAAGTTGTTATTACGTTACACCAACTCCAAACAATTAGTGCTGAATTTTGATGCTGACCGAGCGGGAACTAATGCGACGGAAAAAGCTATTGGTGAAATCGCTACATTAGCCTATAAAGGAGAAGTTAATTTAAAAATTCTCAACTTACCCAATGGTAAAGATGCTGACGAATACCTACGTAGTCATACAGCAACAGATTACCAGCAATTACTAGCTACTGCTCCATTGTGGTTAAATTGGCAAATTCAGCAGCTGGTTAGCGATCGCGATTTGAGACAAGCAACTGATTTTCAACAAGTCATGCAACAAATCGTCAAGCTTCTACAAAAGATCGCTAATAGTGATACACGTAATTATTATATTTCTTACTGTGCGGAAATCCTGAGTTTAGGAGATACAAGACTAATTCCACTACGGGTAGAGAATCTCTTAACTCAAATTGCACCCAGTACTATACGTCATTCAACACCAAGATTATCCAAACCGCAATCAGATCCTAAGCTAACTCTATTAAATCAAGAACGCGGTTTGTTAGAACGAGCAGAAGCGTTATTACTAAAAATTTATCTTCATTGTCCAGAACAGCGTCAGGTAGTTATTGACGAATTAGATAAACGAGATTTAGAGTTTAGTTTTTCCCACCATCGTTTATTATGGCAACAAATTGCTTTATTACCTGTAGAAGAGGATAATTTAATTTCTAGTTTACATAATATATATCTAGAGTTAGATGCAGAATTAGATTCAGTTGCTCATTTGTTTCACCTGAATGAAAAAAGTATAAAAGACATTATGCGTACTCCCTTAGTAGTTCAAACTGCTTTGGCTTGCATGGAAATTGCTTTAGGGGAAAATCGCTGTAGTTATTTCGCAGCGCTTTGGGAAAAAACAGATCCAGCTTTAGAACCAGAAAAATTCAAGTATTATGCTGAAGCTCTTTACGCTGAAAAGCTTAAGTTACAAGAACTATATAAACAAAGACAATTCCCTTTAAGCGAATTGTTTTAGATAATTATTAATTCAAAAAAATCATTCTTTAGATATAGGGAAAAAGCAGATGAATTCTTGGTATGATATTCTTAATAATGGGAGTGTGAGCAAAAATAATTATGTATAGTCGCACTTCTATTATTAAGGATATCGAT
>Ga0116231_10004394_pt1 | contig 28564 bp, 18 predicted proteins | sample S1TSphgellanicum_2_FD_89695 | JGI IMG/M metagenome (GOLD analysis project Ga0116231, IMG submission 89695) | Host-associated microbial communities from peat moss isolated from Minnesota, USA - S1T2_Fd - Sphagnum magellanicum MG | ecosystem: Host-associated > Plants > Peat moss > Unclassified...
CCCCAAAAAAAAAACCAAAAAAAAAAAAAAAAAAAAACCCCTGATCCCTAGCATTGAGTATGTTGGTTCTGGTCCGTCAAATTTCAGCTCTCGAGGTGGGCTGACTTCGGGAGTTGAGCTTCAGACCAGTTTTTTGGTTCCAATAAAGGGCCTTCCATGAAGGATAGCCCCCACCAAACATCAGATCCGCCACCGGTCTACTCAAAACAGTGCCAGAAGAAAGAAAGTTTGTGCTTTGTATCCGACCAATTTTGGGTCATGGAGCCCAACAACACCGTATCCTATAATGGTCCCCACAACTTTGTCTGGTGGAGAGAAAGACAAACCCAGACAGAGCTTGGTTACTAGGGGGTATTTAGCGTTGTGTCGTCTCGTGTTGTCTCGTCTCTTTAGAAAGACATTGGAATCCTACTAGCGCAACTTTGAAGCATGCAAAAACCCTATCTAACTCATTACGTACAGATGAGCCGGCATGCTATGATCCACTTGGTAACAAATCATTTGGATGGATGTGACCAATTGGATCTTTTGGATGGATGTGACCAATTGGATCATTTGGATGGATGTGGCCAATTGGATCATTTGGATGGATGTGACCAATTGGATCATTTGGTTGGATGTGATGAATTGGATCATTTGGATGGATGTGACTAATTGGATCATTTGGATGGATGTGACCAATTCGATCTTTTGGATGGATGTGACAACCTCTCACCTTGACCAGATCCAAAGAGTAAAAAAGTAAAAAAAACCCCTTGTTTTTTCCTCACCTTGCATGATCTTAATCCAAGCTGTAGAGAGGGAAAACTGGAACACCCCCGAAATAGAATAGATAATTTGCCTTGGCCGAACCAGCGCATACCTACATTGGTACGTACCCTGGTAAAAAGTAAAAAACCAGCGTTGGGTGGATCTTTAAGGCAGCGCCGCTTCTTGGCTGGTTCCCACTAGCCCAGATATATAGGTATATATATATATATCACTGGTGGTTCTCATTTTGTGAAACCTCTGCCCCCAGAATCAACTCGGCAAAAAAAAAGAAAAAAGAGGGGTCAAAGAACCGGGGAAGAACTAGGTTCATTTTACAGAAAACCAACATTCTTTGAGGGCTTTAAAATACTCAGAACTGAGGATTCTTTGCTTCTGGGCTTTTCAAATACCCGGGATTGATCGGTTCTTTGATCTTGATTTTGTTTCAAATACCCACAAGCGAATGTTCTTTGATTCTGATTTTTTCTAATACCCGGATCCAGGGGCTCCTTGATCCTTCTTTTTTTTAAATACCCACAAGTGAATGTTCTTTGATTCTGATTTTTCTAATACCCGGATCCAGTGGTTCCTTGATTCTGGTTTTTTCTAATGCCCAGAGCCAGCGGTTCTTTAATTTTTTTAATTTTTTCAGATACCCAAAGTGAATATTCTCTGACTCTGATTTTTCTAATACCCGGAGTCAGTAGTTCTTTGATTCTGATTTTTTTCAAATACCCACAAGTGAATGTTCTTGGATTCTGATTTTTTCTAATACCCGGATCCAGCAGTTCTTTTTAAATCAAAGAACTGCACAACAATGGTAACAAAAATAAATCCCAAAAACTTTAGGGTCCTTCTAAACATTATGAATATCCCATTTTGAGGCAAAATTTAGGGTTCAAATTTAACATTTTCCCAAGTTCAAATCAGCCAGAAAGGGGGTCCCACCCACACCCCTTTATTTGGGCCTCCACCTAATCATAATGGCCTGCCAATGAAGAGCAGTCTTTTTTGTGCTGGTACTGGGCCTTTGTCAAGACCACTGTATTGTGTGCAAATGTACAGGTCCAAACCACCAATAATTTAAATTTGTCATACTGATTAAAGGCTGTACGCCATCCCCAGTACAATGTACAGGGATCTTGTACTGCTCCCACTGCACCTGCTCTAAGATCACTCATTATAGTGAACTGCCGGTGCCAGAGGTAAGTAAGTCACTTCAAATTTATGCAAAATCAATCATAAAACTATACTCCAGATCAGGCTGTGATTAGGGTTTTTTTCCCAATTTTGTGATGTAGTAATCACACTGGGTGATCATCCACAAGAGGAATTAGCCAAAAGTATAAAAGTTTAAGAATTCAACTAAATTTTGGCAATAATCACCATTATCTAAATATGGATATTTCCACACACAAAACAATGGAGCATTTTTTCCACAAAAATCCTTTACACCCTGTTGCACCGGATTTTTTTTTGTTTTGGTTGCTGCTGAGCCAAAATTTACCCCCTAAAACAAAAACCACCTTCTGGGAGACTAGCACATATACATAAGTGCAGGGAGGCTGGCTTTAATGGGAATAAGGGCCCCATGAGGTGGAGCCATACACAGGCCCCATTCTTGTTCAGCCCAGGCCCAAGGGCTTTACATGGCATAAAAACCACTGCAGTTCGTTTATTAAACATCTCCCATTATACCCGGAGAGTACGTTTATAGATACCCTCCGGGTATCATGGAAAAGAACAAATATCAACTTACAGGAATTTCCAAAAATGTGGTGACCAAATTGAGACTCCAATGCCTTCTCTTGTCGTCATCTCTGGAAAAGAAAAGAAAAAAGGTTGTCAGGTTTAGATCACTTTTTTCTGACCATAGTTTACTAAACTATGATTGTGTCGGTGCAGTTGTCTGGCCTCACATATTCAAGTTTGTGCTGTCAAGTCTTAATTATTAACCTACTACTACCATAACTTATAATTTCCTTGTAGTTACTAGAGTTATTTGTAAAGTAAGGAAAACACAGCACCAGAACCCTTAGTTCGGTCGTAAAGAAGGGTGAAATTCAAAAAAAGCTTGCAAAGAAGTACAGTACATTAGCATTCAACTGGGGGTGAAAGATCAATTTTTGTGGTAGACTTTGAAAACAAAAAACATGTGCACCCACAAATTATGAACTCACATGACTTGAGGTTGTTCACAGCCCTTTTTTGGGTGGCTATATATAGTCAAAAAGCTTGATGCGCTAAAATCAAGTTCTTTTAAAAAAATTCAACGGCCAAAATTAGACCATAATTTATGAAAGATTGCCAGATTTCTATACACGATTCAAGTATGTACCAAAAAATATAGAAGGATATTTTCGAATATTTTTCTTTCATGTTTATCTTGTAGCCAAAATTGGCTAAATCTTCATGTGGGTCACCATCACTTTGGCTACATCAGAAAATTGACCAAAAAAAACACACTCATCCTTCATAGTTGAGACTGGAGAGCTGCATAGCCTTCACTTGAAGGATGAAATATAATCCCTAAAAATAGGACATAGTAGACTTTCAAAACAAAAACCTGCCCACCCACAACTCATGCTTTAAATGGGACTAGTAGACTTTTGAAACAAAAGCCTGCCCACCCACAAAGTTACGAACTCGCACATCAAGAAGGGTGATGAAAAATGAGCTCATTTCATACTTGCGACCACAGAGCTACATAGCCTACCTTGGAGGGATGCAATTTACACTAGAAAAATGGAACTTAGTTCAACTGCACATGCCACACAGACCATGCCCCCACCTCATAGCATGGACTTGTCAGTTCTTCTTCCCTTTTATGTAGACCTTTCTCTCGAAGGAAAGTGAATTTAATCAAGGAGACACACCCTAGGTTTGATGTCACTTTTTGAATTTAGAAACTTGAATTTGTTGCGACTGACTTTTATGGTTGTAGATCTCGGACAAGGATAAACTAAACCATTTTACCATTATTATAGCCTGCTCTTTTTATTGACATGAATGATTGAGCGTCTATTAAATTTAAGAGTCCACTTTTGTAACAACAGAACAATGTCAATTAGAATGTAGTGTACAGAGAAAAAAGCTGAGGCAGTATAGAGAGAAAGGGGATTGCAATGAATAGATGTCAGGATTCCTATGACTCATGCAAGACAACATTCTACAAAGATCATGTCACGATAACAGGAAGATAATACAAATATATTATGATACCTTGCAAAAGCAAACATTCAACAGAAATTGATGACAGACAGAATCGTTGCATTTGGTTTCCTATTCAAATCACAAACTTTTCTCATTCATGTATATATATGTTTTTATAACATTTTAACAATGAGTTTTAAAATAAGTGTTAATTAAGTGTTGATCAGTCATTGATATGATGTTGTAATTTTCATATTTAAATGTTGATTTATTATCAATGTGTTATTATGTCATTATAATATCACATCATTGATTGTATTAACATTTTGTTAACAATTAACTTTGAACGCATTGTTAAAATGTTGTAAAAGCATATATATATATATATATATGGAAGAGGCAAGTTTGTAATGTGAGTGTTAGTTTTTGACAAAGTATTTCATTGGTCTTTTCAAGATACTTAAGGGACGAGGTCAAGAGCATTACCTGAAGAAGGGCTGCATGCAAGGTGAGAGCCAAGTATGGGGCCTTGCTTGACCAAGGCCACATGCAAGGCAAGAGCTGAGCATGGGCCTTGTTTGACCAAGGCCCTTGGGCAAGGGCCTTTATTGAGGGCCTTACCAAACGTAAAGCACAATGTTTATACTAAAAGGAGGTGCAAGAATAATGGGAGATACCTACCAAAAATAAAAAAGCCCTATGACAAAAAGGAAGGCACTTTTATTCACTAGATGTCAGTATTCTATATCTGACAGACCTAAAACAGAGAGCATAATGTCATCCAGGAACATAAGAATATATTAGTTGACAAAGTTACATTTACAAGGGTTTTGCTGTTTACTCCAATTTCCACATCAAGTCTTCATATATTGAACAAATTATTGAATAGTGAATTTTTCTTTGTCTTTTCTTTTTGACACAAATGAGCATTTACAAATTCAGGCATTGTTGTATTTTGATGACCCAGTACAATTCCCACCAACAAAAGCTGAGAACTGCAATATGATGTTTGAATGAAAGTCCTCTCTTGGCTTCATGGGGTGGCGAGATGAATCTAAACCCCACACTACCCTTTCATCCAAGGTTAGGGTTTTAAGAAACTACTTAAGCAGATACACAGTCAGCGGTAAATGGGCCTCTAAACAACATCACTAACTAACTTGAATTACAGCCTTTAAATTGCATGAAAATAGGTTTGGCCCTGTACATTTGCACGGTTGGCAATTTATTAGTCTCTTTTAATTGTCCAAATCTTCATGTTTATGATGGGCAAGCCTGTTAACACAATTAACACTCTATGTTGGACTTGATTAACATTGGTAAAGCCTCCTCAAATAAGGACTTCGCTTTCTTTGTGCAAAGGAAAAGAAGAAGGCCCAAATACGGAGTGTGGGTGGAATTGCTCTTCTCATTGTTTAAGGACTAAATTTGATTTCGGGGGTGCTTTGTGTTGAGGCACATTTATGTGTGTCCACACAGAACATGCTAAACTTCAGATTAATACCCTACCTGAATAACAGGTTTAGCTAAAATTACATTATTTCAGAAGTGCCAGAATTTTGAACTATAGAAATTTTTCCCAAAATCTTAATTGTTTTTGGTATAGGAAAATGAAGCATCTTTTGGAACATTCTATACAGTGCCACACCTTATTTTTCCAAATTAATTAATTCTTTAGCAGAGACCTGGGCAACCTGCTACCTTTTGGAGACACCTTATATATTATTGCTCCCAATGCTATCATTATCCCAATATGGAATACCAAAAGGGCCATATTTTTATCATACCTTTGTTTCATGGAATATTGAATTAGCATGGAATGGATTTTTATTTTGTTCTAGACTCACAATTTCACAGCCCTTAACATGAGGTTTGGACCCATGCAAGTGATGCATATTTAAGTGCTTTCACACCCAATTTCAAGTCACAATTCCAAATTTTTAATTTCAAGTGTAGTCAAAATTAAAAACCCATGCTAGGGGTTTTGAAATCATTAGTTCATGAGACAAATTTTTTGTTGGCCTCATGCTAGTAAAAGCTTTGGTTGAAAGTTGGAACATGGTGTGGTTGCTAGATTGTCGATATGTGCATAAGGGTTGTGATTTTTTGGATTGGTTGAAGGAAACACACCCAAATAACTTCATGATATTTATTCCAACTAATTGCACTAGTGTCCTCCAACTAATAGATGTTATTTTGTAACGTCCACTAAAACATCATGCATTCAAGGTACCATTCAACTATTGGATTACTACAATCATCAAACAAAAACTTAAGAATGGTCAAAATCAATATATTGAGTTCAAAATGAATAATCTAAAGCCTCGCATTTGTGAGCGGTTACATTGTGCATGGAAACAAGTGCAAGGCATGGAGGAAACCATTGTGAAAGGGTGGGGTAAAACAAAAATTACCAAAACATTCAAAAATGAATTTCAATTTGTTGCAATGGAGGCAAATGCAACACTTCCTTATTCAGTGTTGCACCAAACATTGAATAACATAATGAAATAGAAATGGAAACATATCCAATGAAACCAACATTGACAATAATGGAGGAATGTTTGCAACAAGCAAGAGTAATCACAACATCAATTACAACTAAAATTTATACACTTGTTGGTAGCACAAGAGGACTAAAACAATTAGCTAGGAAATAGAAAACATTCGTATAGGTGAAAGTTTCATGGCTTTGAAATCATATCATGACAATTGCACTTTGGCGATTGTTGGCTTGTGCCATAATTATCCTAGCTATGTTCGCTTGCTAATGATGGCTAGTCATATAAACTATCCAAGGAACCAAAAACATTAATAGTCCATAGTTTTTGGAAATAGGCATTTATTACACCATGAATGAAACCATCATGCTAGTAAACTTACAAAAATTTATGAAAATTTTGTGTCTTTTACGTGTTTGTCCTCATCACTAATACCTAATGCCAATCCTACCTAACCACCTACCAATAACAAATGTTGTGCAATTATGATTTTCTTATATGGCAACAACCCACATAAGCTTGACGGTTTTCTCGATTAAAATCATTTGCAAAATGTTGAACCAAAAGTGTGAACACATTATTGAACTATTTCACACCATGGATTAAAGGTTTATCATCTCATGATTCATTTCCATCTATGACAATCCTTAGACACAAATACACATACATAATAAACTCACATAACTACTTAAGGAAAGGAAAGGAAAGCCAACATGAAGAATGCCATACCATTTCATTATTGTCCACACTTTGTTTTGTGCAAGGATGAACTTCAAGGACAAAGTTCTCCAAAACAAGCAAGCTTGCAAAATCTTTAAAAAAAAACATCCATCTTAACAACACATGTGTCTCACTTAAATCTCATAAGCTTTCACAAGCTGGAAAATAGAATTCAACTTCAATAAAAAAGTTACAACATAATGTTTCTTTCTATTCTAAAATATTAACCTCACATTCATCAATTTTCTTTTATAGATCTTTTGGGTTTTTATCATTTTGATTATGCAACAATAGAAACACGTGTCCAACCTTTTTTAAGGATAAATATAGTGGATCAATTTTGGGGGCAAACAACAAGGCTACACCCACCTCTCCTCCAATGATTTGGACATGTACTTCCACCACTTGCTAAAAATCCAACTTCAGAAGCATCTTTCCTTGGCATTGCAACAAAATCAACAAATAAAAAACTTATGTCATCGATCCCCTGACAATTCGAATGCAAGTGAAAATGTGTTTCACTTAAAGTCATGGTGGCAGCAATCTTGCAACAAACAACTTTTTTGGTGTTATTGCAACAAGCAACAAACTCCTTTAATGTTGCAAACATTGTTGCAACAAGCAACAACTCCTTCAATGCTACTCCAACAAGTAGTAGCTTCGTCAATGGTATTACAACAAATGTTATTGCAACAAGTAATAGCTCCCTCAATGTTGTTATGTGTGTTAGTTATGCTAATAAATTAAATCCCATTTAATTAAGGACAAACCATATTAATTAAGTTAATTAGTTTTATCTTGAACTAATGCAAGTGTGAATTGGGTTCGAAAATGTTTTGTCATGGGGTATAATCCCAAGTTGTGTGATTTCAAATCACCTTTAGTAATTTGTGATTTCAGAACATAATTTTATGTTTTGTACTTTTCTTGTGTTTATGCAAATGTTACGATTTTTCATTAATGCTTTGAACTTGGATTTCTGCATTGTTGTACGTGAGTTGCATTTTGAATCACCAAAAAATGTGTTTAGTTCAATAGTGTTAAAGCTAGATTTATATTTTTTGCACAGAGTTTATGTTTATGTTTCTATGTTTTGCATGAAAGCTTGGTTAATAGCAAGTGTTGGGTAGTTTGTTTTGTTTTTTGGTGTTACATGTTGGTTTTTGCAAGAGTTTTGTTCAGGATACAAATATCATTCATTCATGTCTTGAGCAGAAGAAGCTCCACAAGCAAAAGTGTTGATTTTGTGGAGGTTTTTTATGAAAAACTCTTTTGGGAGTTGAACCCAAACATGGCCTAATCCTTGGAGTTTGAAGCTTGCACAAAGTTGTGAAAAGAAAAGAAAAATCCAAAAGAGGGACTTTGGTTTTTCTCAGGGCCCTCTTGTTTATTTTATTTTTATTTTTCCCTTTGTTTCCCTCTATTTCCTTTCTCTTTCCCTTTTCCTTCTCTTTCTTAATGTGTGTGTAAGTGACAATGGTAGCAATAGTGTTAGCACTTCACCATTGCTAAGAGCTTTGAACTCCTAGTTAGTTTTTGATGGTCAGAAGAAAAAAAGAAATAAGGCATGGGGCCACATGGCATTCTCATATTCGTGGTGGTTACATTGCCATGCAATCTACTACAACAAGTGATGTGGTAGTTTAGGGCATAAAGAAGAACTCCCTTCCTTTTTCATTGTGTTTTTTCTCATCATCATCGGCCGGTGGGCAACACTTGTAGCAAAGTAGTAGAAAAAGAAGAAGATGGAAAAAATAAAAAATAAAAAAATAAAATTTTGGGGGGAAGGGGGGGTGGCAAATGGGAACATGGACCTCCATTCTGCCATTGTTAGTTTTTTTTTCAAGCTTTTCGAACTTGTTAGGTTCGACAAAGTTAAAAGGCTCGATTTGTTTGGAGCAGGTTTGAAATAAGAAGGTTCGAGGGGTCCAATTTGGGACTCCCTTTTTATTTTTCATTTAATTTTTTTTTCTGAACCTAGGGGAGAGGTTCAGCACCAATCTAAACTTGCCAATTTTTTTTTTCATTTTTTTCAATCTTTCATCCATAATCAAATTGTTCCATCTGATTGGAATATTCCATCCATCCAGGTTTTATTTTTATTTTTATTTTAAATTTTCATCCAAGTGACCAATTTTCATCTTTGATTTGGATTAAAAATTGTCATCCATCCACAAACTTTGGAAGTCCATAACTTTCACATATGGCATTGGATTAGAGTGATTTTTATGTTATTGGATTTATTTTGCAAAGATCTACAAGCTTACAAGCGTGTAAACTTTTCAAAGACTAAAATTTTGGAGGTCCAAAGGCTATTCTCCCTAATTCTTGAATTAATTTCCATTAATTTTTGGGTAATTCATAATTTTAGCATACTAGGTCAAATTGACATGTTTACACTAATGAACTTTTGGTGAAGAGCACTTCTAGTATGGGAGTATGTAGGCCATTTGGAAACAAAATTTTTTGGAGGCTTATTCCAAGGCATAGGGTGGGTTTTGGCCAACATTTTGTTGGTGAGTATACATTTCTGCCCCTTATCGGTGAAGGAGTGTCATGTTATTAGCAAATGTGGAGGATTTGAATTCATGTCGTGAGTTATGTGCAAGAATCACAAAAGTGGAGATTTGTGTTGCATCATTTGTGCATCTCCATTTGTGTTTGTTAGGTTACATTTGTTGCATGTTAGCATGTTGGTTGAGTTGTCATATGCTTTTACATGGTAGGGGGATTATCAAGGTGTGTGCCATTTAGCTATGATTTGGGGGTGAGCACATGCTTTCAAACTAACCTCTTGGTAATATGTGTTTATTGTTTAGTGTCAAATTCTAGGTGAAAGGATACGTGCCTTCCCACATGTCCCATTATTGCCATAGTGGGTTTGGGGATTGTGGTTGGTGTGTGTTCTTAAATCACTTTTGGTGATTTGAGATTTTGCAACATAGTTTTTGTTTTACAAGTTTTGGTTTGTTTATGTTGTGGGCTTGGATTCTTACATTGTTACAAATGAATTTATTTTGGTTTGGATGTGGTGTACCATTTAGTGTATTTCTATGTTATGTGTTATAAGTGTGATGACGATGATAGTTGTAGGTGTTAACTTTGGAGCGCACAACATCAACCTTAGTTAAATCACAAAATTGAAAAGAAAAAAACACGGGTATGAATAATGCATCAAATAATATTAATAACAAATGCATTATCACATAATGAAAATTAAAAGTAAATAAATCCCAATTGTGCATGTCATTTTTTGGTGTTGTACATGAGGCATAATGACATTTCACCAAAAAATTTCCCAATTAAATGAAGTTGGTGAAACCAACCAATTTACTAATAAACATAGTTGGCCCAATTTGGAAGATATTTAAATAGATGGGTTGCTTGGATGTTGAAATGAAATGGGTATTTTGAAATTTAAAAAAATATTAGTGTATATAGGAAAATAAATTGTTTGTGATGTTGGCATACAATGGGTTGCTTCAAATGGGAAAGATATTGATGATTTATATGAAGGTGTTTGCAATTTTTTTTGTTTTTCTCTTTCTTGTTATTATTTAGGATGTGGTTTGAAAAGATGGTTGTGGATCAATTAATGCCACAAATATGTAATCTAAGAAGGGTTCATGCATATGAAGATTAATTTTGAATTAAATCCTTATTATCACATAGGTAAGTTATACAACTAAATGTTAAAACCTAGACAACATACAAAACATTTGAAGAATACAAGAAATGAAATTTACATATTTTTAGGCTAAAATCACTCATGCACCTAAAACTTGGTCCTTATGCGGGCTACAACCATTAGAAAGTTCATCACATGTGCCTAAGGATTTTATTTCATGGTGTTCATTTACCAAAAACATGTATGTTTAATATTGTGAACATTTCCATAATAAAAATGGCACACAAGTTTATTGTGGCACATGTTTGTTACAAAAAAAGCTTATTCCAAGGTTTAACACAAAATAACATCATGAAATCACGTAAAAATGAGCCTGAAACTTCACACACAATCCCTTATATATTTGCAATGAGAAATGAATGAATTATTGACCCCATTAATTTACATTTACTAAACATTTTGACTCATAAAATACAAGCCAATAATATTATGCCACCTATTATCCTTTAAAAATTATCATCCAACGTATGAACAAGTCATTAAATTATTTAAAATCTTCTTCCCTAGGATCTGGTTAAATTCACATAATTCATTTTCAATTTTGTTTAACCCAAAATAATTAACTAAATTATTCATAAATCCAAACCTATGTCCCTAGTCAAAGATTTTCAAAGTAAGGCTCATAAGTTGAATTAACCATTTCCATATTTCCTCATCCTTTTACCCCTAGGCCATATTATTGATATTTACAAATTTTATCCCTAGTAACCCATCTTGGTGTTACATTAAACCCCATCACAACTTTGAAGTTAACCATCAATAAACCTTTTTTAAAAAGGGGAGTCTGAGATGGTTCCCTACTTCTTCAAATGTGGTTTGAATGGTTGGTTATTGACCAAGCAACATGGATACACCAGATCCAGTTACAACTTTGAATCAACCACTTTCAAATCTTTGGGAAACAAGGATCTCAAGCATTTCATTGGCAAAACTAAAATGGTCTTTACACTCTACTTTGGATGAAGTAGAGCCTTTGAATGATGTGAAACTTAGTTTGGACCTGTTATATTGCAAATATAACAGGTTCAGCATTTCACTATCACATTTGAACCCAGTCTCCAGAGTAGAATGCTTAACAATCTAACAGTATCGACGCACTATGCATCTTCAAATACATGACATAAGTGAATCCCTTAATTGTAATACTCTTTACATGTTGAAAACTCTGGAATTAAAAATTCAATTTCTGAAACTCAAATTTAAAAATACATTAATGATATGGCATGAAAATTATAGTCCATGAAATAATATTATAAACATTAAAGACCCAAATATGGAGTGTGACCGGAGATGCTTGAAGATGGTGGACCAAATTCTACTTTGCATAAATGGGTCTCTATTGAGCCTACGTATCTTTCTCAAGTGCCCACCAAGTAGTAAGTAACACTCTATGTTGGATGTGGGAAAGCTCAATAGAGACCTAAATAGGGGGTCAGGGTAGAGAGGCTCTAAGAGATGGTGTACCAAACTGCAAGAAGCCAAGCACTACAAACAACCATATAAAGTTCCAAATTCAGAGACTCAAATGATTCAACAGAACTTCTCACTTGACATGGAGAAATTATCAGTGTTGTTGGCCAATTATTCTCATTTATCAACCTGGGTATTGATAACCTACTAGTCAATTATTAATTTTTTCAAAAACTAATAATAAATAATCTACCCACTTCCCACTTGGTATTGAACTTTCAATTTTTCCTAACCTACTGGGACGGCCTGGTTATCATCTAGGCAGGTTATCGATCCTAAAAAATTTAACGTGTTTATGATAGAAAAAAAAAGATATGAAAAAGTTTTTAAATATATAACCAGCAATGTAACCGGTAGTTTTCAACATGATAATTTGAGAACCATGATGCATAATTGGTGATAATTATTCAAAATAACCATGTAAATTGACAATTGAGGGTATTACTTTTGATAGTGAAATTGATAAGGGTGTGTGTGTGTGTGTGTTTTTCCTTCGGATAATCTACCCGGCCTTGGCTATTGCCAAAAAGAAATACACTGAAAATTACATCCACTGAACCTGACATGACTCTAAGCCTCATCCCTGAGGTAGCCATCCATCCAATCCTAGTGGTAGTGACCATTTGGGTGGGAGGTGGGCTCTATGCTTGACAATTATAATGCAAAAAAGCAGATTCCATAGCACTCCCAACCATGTTCTTCCCCCCCGCCCCCAGCCAAGCAAACCCCGGAAAGAGCAAAGCTCGGATGTTCTGAAGTTCAGGTTGGCATCCAGAATAAATGTTCTGAAATTGCAGAAAAAACAGCAGCAGCCGTAGTAGGCCAGGCTGCATTCTCGGATATGAGGAATGTACCATAGTAAGGGGCCTCAGGTGGAGCCCAGAGTGGGTCGGGCTCTCTCGCCAATTTCCCGGCCAAGTTTGTGACAAATGACTTTTACAGCTAGTTATGAGCAGGCTCCTGCACTGCCATGTCGTGACCATAGAGAAAAAAGAGTGCTGTGCCAGGCCCTGCATCAGCCGACGTTCTCACTAACAAAATCATTCCTTTGCCCGTTGGTGACCAACCCTTCTGGCTCCAACTTGGGGTCCTCTGTCTTTGTTCTTCCTTTCCCCCTTCGATGGGTGCTTTGTATAATGGTGCTTGCCAGGGTTTCAACTGACTTCTGCCTAGCCAAATTCACACTTTACACTAATGGCCAAGGGGCTCAAATGGAGAAGAATGGCAGAGCCCCCCCCCCCCCAAAGTTGCAAACTACCTCCTTGTCCATCTCTTTCCTCTGTTCAAGACTTCACAATTCAACACAATACAGCTCGATTCGTCAAGGCTTCACAATTCAACCCGAAAGCTTCTTTAAGTCCTTGTATATCACTAACCCCAACAAAGATTACCAAAACTGGATTTAATTTTTTTCTTAACACAAGATGTGCTCCCTACCCATGTTTAATAACCAAACTTTGGTTAATTGGAGAATAAAAAATAACTTCTTGCTCAATGGGCCTTGGGTGGATCAGAACTCACACTGGTACCATGGTAAAAACCCTGAAATTCATCTAAATTGCTTTTTAAATATCCCTAGGCACCTCCAGAGCGTTACTGCATTAAGGGCCCGTGCCAGGTGATACCAAGTGTGAGCCTAATTTTGGTAAAGCATATGGCTGAGGGTTTCGTTGGTATGCAAAGCCCTGGAAAGCCCTGCACTGATTATTTTCCCTTGTTTTTTTAATGATACTCTTCAGGGGCATCACAAGGGGAAAAAAAGAAAAAAAATGGGGGTGGAAAGAGGATGAGAACAGGGGGTTAATAAAAATTATTTCACTATGGGGTCATTATATAATATTAAGTTTCACTATTAATTGACATAATTTATTATAATTAAATTCATAAATATGTTTATTTTTATGTGAACAGAACAAGAGAGGGGAAGGGGGAAAGATTTCAGAAAACGGAATGCTTGCTTTAACAGGTGTGTCATCTTTTTGAGCATTACATTCCCCCCCCAGAGAGCTTGAGCACAAGTTGCTCAGGGCAACATGCCCTCCTCCGTCCACTTCTGCCGCCCAAAAAAGCTGAGCATGGCTTTAGTTAGGTACTACAAGGGTGGAGAATGTGAGTTTTTGAATTGGAAAACTGTCTCATCCAACGAGCTTTGATGTTGTTGTCAATCATTTGTTCTTTTCATTGTCCAGAATTTTAGCATAATGGTCCAAAATTGTTTACATAAGCAAAGCAAACATATTATGCAACGTTTGGTGAAGGGCTCCGGGCTTATTGGGCTCTCGTAGGCCTACCACCCTACCAAGCATACTGTAGTACCTTTGCCATTCCAGCATCTTGTCGTCGAATTTTGTTTTAAAATTTATAAATAAATAAATAAAATATTAATATAATCTAAATATCTCTCTTTTTTTCATTCCAGCAGTAACAATAAGAATTTCCTGAAACTTTGGCACTTTTATAGACCTGGACATGTAGACCTGGAATAAGGAAGATGACCATGGCCATGTACACTATAGCACCATAATTTCTAGAACTTCAGGCATTGTGGGTGGCTAATTTTGAAGAAAATCAGCATTTAATGAAAATTATTTAATTATTTTTGGAATGGCAAAGGTATTACATTACATCGTTTTTTTTTCCCCCCATATTTGTGATGTCAAAATTTGGCGAATTTTGCTCCCCTAAAAAAGAAAATTTGGTGCAAATTACACTACAAAAACACATTTTTTCCAAAATTTCCCAGATTTGTTTGTGGGGGGAAAAAAAAAGAAAATTCGCTTTTAAAAAAAACACTGGTACATTAGTAATATTTAGGAAGTATCTGGACCACCACAACCTAGCAGGTAATGGTTTTGTTGAAAGAAGGCTAGCCCCTCCCCTCCCATCCACTCCACTCCATGCACAAATGGCCCCAGAAAAACAAGGTGCACAATGTCCCACCTGCAACATACCAACAGGCATCATTTTCAACACCCTAGGAAAGGGGTGAGAATCATGTAGTGTTTTGTTTTGTTTTGGTTTTTTTCCAATTTTGCAATGTGTTTAAGCTTTCAAGCAAATGACGTTATATTACCTATTCAAGAAAGGTGGTCATTCTGGCCAAGCATGACTCATTGGGAGGCAAAATGATCCATAAAGACAAAAACAAAATTTCTTATGAAAGGAATTTTTTTTAAAAAAAAAACATCCTTCTATATTGTGGGCTACCTTTTGGAACTTCGTGTAAGATGGGGATTTTTCTATAAGAAATTTCCATATTTGGTGTTCGGAAACCTCCAAAAAAATTCTCATTTTGGGCCATTTTTGGAAATGAATTGGCCAAGAAGAAAAGAACCACCCTGGACATTGTGACTCTTTTTGAGTGGGGAAATGAGTCAGTTGAGGTCCCACTTGCACATCCTTCAAGGTGTGCATTGGGTGGCTGGGGGGAGGAGGCGGCCTGAGGCAAATTTCAAACCACATTGGGAAGTTACTTGTCTCACAAGAAGGTGGATGAGATTGATTACTTTGTTCCCATGCCTTAGAAATTTTTTTGATGAAGAATTTTGCAAAAACCTATGTTGATGGTGTGGTTGATGATGAGATTGATTACTGTGTTCTCATGCCTTAGAATTTTTTTTATGAAGACTTTTGCAAAACCTATGTTGATGGTGTGGTTGCAACCACCATCCAACTATTGCAATACCCATTTCGAAGGTCTCAAGCCATGGCCAAATATGCTACAATCTTGTAGCAACACTGGCAATCTGGGTTTGGTTCCAGGACCTCTTGATTATGGGGCAAGGTTCTTCATCTTTTTCTACTACCCCCATAGTCCAACCATTGGCAATATGTTAAAGAAAAGGATATGTATTGTTAATTGGAGCCATTTTGGCCCACTATGTTCCCAATGGATGTTCCCCAGGTAAGAAATGGTCATTGGGAATGCAACGGGGTACTAGATTGGCAAGCATGGCCATTGGGAACACAATTAAAAAAAAGGCTCTTGGGGGATTGGATTGGATGAGGACCTTCATCTGCTATCATGGGATATGACTTCCAATGTGGTTGTTAATTAGCCCCAAGCCATGGGTGGGTGCTGGTTCACTTCAGCCATCAATATCAGGTCACCTCATTGTTTTTTTTCTTGGGCGAAATTTCACCAAATGGCGATTTTTCCAAATGGATGAAATCTTAGTGTTTTTTTGAATTTTTAAGCCACCAAATTTCCCCAAAAAACCTAATTCAAAAAAAAAAAGACTCTCCAAATTTTATCCTAAGTTCTAGGAGGTAGCCAAAAATATAGAAGGATACTAGATTATTTTTTACTTTCATATTTTCTTATCCTCAAATCTGGCTAATTCCTTTTATGGATGATAGCCACTTGAGCAACATCATAAAATTTTAAAACATATATTAACAAAAAAAAACCACTGGGCAACTTACAATTTGCAAATAACTATATAAAAAGTAGGCATTTGCAAAGTGTAAGTGCAAAAATAGGGTAGTAGAAAACATGCACTCTATTGGTGATGTCACAAAACTGATCCAAAGTGCAAACAGGGGATAAAAAGCCCGACCGGATGGGGACAGAGGGCTGTACACAAACGGTACAAAAGGCACTCTTGTTGGTACCCTCTTTAATTATAGGCTTAGAGAGGTAGAGTGTGTGTGGCAGTCTTTTTCTTTTTTTTTTAATTTCTTTTTTGGAATTTTTTAATTTAGCCTAAGTGGTGATCCTCTATAAGGAGATGGAAAAAAAGTGGGGATCATATAACGCTAGGAATATTTAATAAATTATATTATTAAACATAATTTTTTTATCATCCTTTTATCTTTCAGGCTACTCGCTAGAATCAAATCTAACAATCTGACATATTTTTAAATATTTTTTCCTCACTTTTGTTGATTGAAACCAGAGGTTTTTTAAAAATAAAAATTCAGAAAATTTTCCCTCCCTTTTTTGTGCTTTTGTAAATTTGGCAAAAGAAATTTCAGTTTTTTTTTTTTTGAATTTACAGTATTTTATTTTCTTTTTCTAATATTTTTTGTGTCCAGAGTGCAAAACCTCACCACAGAAAAAACTCTAGAGGTTCATTTGTTTGGTATAGGTTTTAGATACTTTACCCTGAGGTTAGTTTGGTAATTCAATAATTTCTAAAATAATGAAATGAATTTGAAGTTGAGGCGTTGAGAACCATCATAATTATCATAACCCACAATCTGAATAATTTCATTCCTCAAATGGGAATATCAAGATAGATCGTGAAATAATAATAATTTGAAATTTATAAAAAAGAATTCATTTTTGAAAAAAAAAAAAGTTTTGTCCACGTGGAAATTGACCCTAGGCTACAATATTGGTTCTTTGTTCATTCATTCCTTGGCTTGGCCGAGGCCCATTCAAGCTGTACCCTAGTATAAGGCAGTTTTGAACACATGTTTGCAAAATAATTAACTAATTTTTAATATTTCAAAATACATTAATGCACTAGTGCAAAGGCACAAGGAGGAGGTAATCAATTTGCATTTTCATGGTTGAAAAAATAATACTGAATGATTTTATACATAAATTCCATTGAGCAAAATATTTGATAGCTACTTAAGTGGAAATCAATTGAAGGAATTGAGTTGGTTTTTTGTAAAGACTTGGTGGAGCACACCACAAATTTGGAGGCATGGAAAGATCATGAACTTCTTGCTTACAGTGCAAGCCCAGAAGTATCACACGAGTACTCACTATGAAGATTACAAAAGACATAAAAACGGAACAATTGGAGCACAGTCATGACTCTAGTAATCAAGTGAAAGCAAACAATTGTACGATTTGTTGGCAAGCCTCATGAAGATGTATTGGTAGAAGTGTTGGATCAACCTCATGAGAAGATGGAAGCGTTGGTATTTTAAGCACATTCATGAAAGAGTTCTATATCCAATAGGTTTGACAATGCCTACACTACCTAAGACTGATGCTTGGCACTTCTTTGCCAACTCTTGATTTATATTAGAAAACAAGGTCAGCCAGTTTCAAATTTAATTTGTCATAATTTTAATGTATAAGTATGCAAAATAAATCTTGTGTTGTTGCATTTGTAGTAGTAACTGAATGGTTTTCAATTTTCAACAATTTTGACAAATATCAACAAAAGTTTCTGTTGTTTTGGCCTAGAACTTTTGAATGATTTTGTGCTGAACATCAGTACTAGCTACGATGCGCTTCAGCAGTTAAAGGGACAAGTTCGGTTGTAAGTCAGTTTAGGGTTTTAAGTCTAACCCTTTGCTAGAGAGCGATGACTAGGAGCTGAAGTCAGTAGTGTTAAAACCAGTACCAAAATCTTTTAATTTTGGAAGCAAGGGGAGAACCATAGGAACCAAGCAAATGACAATTTATAATTGTTGCTATTTCCCTGCATAAATCTTGTTAGATTTGGAGAATAATAATCCATGGTTGATTTGTGCACTAAAAAAAGAAGGGTCAGTGAGGAGCATGAGGAAGCCTAATAAGAACACTGTTAGTGTTGAATTGCAAGGGATTTTGATTGTGAAAGAGCTTGTTTGCAGAACCAATTGGCTTCAAACCCAATGCATTGAATGATGTTTATATACACGAAAATAGAGTATCTGCTATCATTATTCCCACATCTAGAGTACTATATACAGCATGTGGAGACATGGCACAAATATACAAGAGGGTAGAGGATTTGCTCCACCCATGCTGGATAGGTGTTCACATCAATGGAGTTCAGTTTTTAGCAATGGGCACACTAGGCTAGGTGACTTCGAGTTCAAAGAGTATGTAACATAAGTCAAGCAATGTACTCTGTCAGGGTGGCCATGGCAAAATAGCTGCTGCCTCCTTCCTAGCTGGATCTCTCAAGATCCCTTCAAGATCCCTCCAATTCTGTGATATGGAGACTAAGTGGATGTCACTTTTGACTACAGTTTTGTTGCATCTCTGAATAGCTATTGAAACAAAAAATGGGTTAAAAGATTGACCCAGACCACTAGCTGCACATATATTCAAGGAAACAGTTACATGTACTTGGGAAGAACACTTACCCAGCACAATATAGGGTATAGGGTCACTTCTGAATGTTTGAATGGTTAGTGTTCAGAATATAAACTTCATTCACACTCCTGACTTGGTGGTTCGGAAGGACAAGCTACAGTCCTTACACATGATCAAGCCATTAGCCATTAGAAGGACAAATTACTTCTGAAACTCTTCTCTAAGTTGTCATCCACTTTACTTCCTGAGAACATTTTTCCCCACATAGATAGACCATAAACTTGGGGTATATCCTAGTTTGGGACATGCCCTTCTCTTGTTCTTGCTATTCACTCTCAAGAGACCCACAAGAATTTTTTTCCTTGTTAAACAATTTTTGCCTCTAAAAACTGGATTCCCTTTGAGAAACCCCAAAAAAAAAATCTGACTCCTATATAATTAGCTCCACTGATGTCATCTAACACATAAGTGAACTAGTAGAAAATTTCTCCAAAAAGGTTTTTTCCTTTTTACCTTTGGAGCCAGGAGGGTTGGAGCATCTCTGTCCACTCCCCTTGTTGTGAATTTGCAGAAGCTGGGCTTTGCAAGAGGGAAGTCCATGCATGCTTCTTGTTCATAAGGGGTGAAGTTTCCAGCATCTCCACATCAGGTGAACCTGGACACTCTAAATCTCCTGTGGAATCAGCAGCATCTTTAACATCTACAAACTGAACCTTAGATTCATCCTGAAAGTCCATTCCACCCTTTGTACTAGGTGCTGGTGCTGTTGGCATGCTTTCGTTCGATGCATCAGAGTCCATTGTACCATCTGAGATATTTATATGGCTTGCAAGATTCCCCCACAGATCGCTTGAGTAAGTGCTAGTATTTGTCATTGTGCTTGAATTACTGTTACTCCTAGCAAGTAATTGCGGCAACATCTCAGCACCATCAAATTTTGTATCTAAAAAGTCCAAGTTATCGAATAAATCGTCACTCTCAGCAAGGTCATGTTGCTGCAATGATTCCTCCAGGTTTCTTCCCTGTGGTTGAAGCTGCTGCTGCTGAATTTGCTCCTCCACATCAGCTTCCTGGCTTTGTGGATGGAGATTGGACGACATCATCGTCCATGTAGGAGGAGATGGCCTTGGAATCACATCTGCTTCTTCAACCACCACATTATTCTTTTGTGACAACCTTTCTGAGTTTGCAGTATCAAAGTTTGCAGTGGAGTCTCGAGTTGTTGCTGAAGCTGCACTGTTGCTAGATAAGTTCTCAGCACTTTCCTTTAATTCCTGAAGTCTCTTTACATCTTGAGGGAATTGATCACCTGTCCATCATATTACACACATCACAAAACATTTGGGTTTCTGGTTCCATATGAGGCTCTGAAGTGTTGATAAATATCAGGGATAAGAATTTTACAGCTTGTAACAAGTTTTTCCTGATTTTGGGCCTAAAGAATTTTGTAAGGAACTTACAGAACACTTAGCACAAAGACTGATATCAAAGACTAGTAGTAAATAAATACTCCTACTTCACCAATCGTCGACCATGGGAAAGACAGTTTCATTCACTTGGCAACATTCCAACCACCAATCTTATGACATGAATAATTCCTGAGAAAAGTAGAAGAAGACTGACAGAAGAACAATTTTGTTAAAGACCAAGGTCCCAAGAACCCAGCAAATGGACAATTTGCAGGACATTCAGCAGCACACAGACATGCTACACAAAACAAATCCCTTGGAAGAAAAACTGAATGAATTGAGTGAGAGAGATTCGTAAAGAAATAATTTGTAGAAGGGCGAGAGATAGTTGCAAAGCAAGACACATACCAGGAAGAGTGCTGGGGCACATGCTTGATGTGGATGCTTCAGCTGATGATCCTGCAGCTCCTCCTCCTCCGCCTCCTCCTGCAGCTACTGCAGCAGCTCCTGGCAAGCCATCTGGCAAATTCAAGAGAGCACAAGAGCCATACAACACTCGTGCAGCTTCATCATAAGCAAGAGCTGCTTCCTCAGCTGTAGCATATGTCCCAAGCCACAGCCTGGATCCGCGGTTTGGCTCCCTGATTTCAGCAACCCATTTGCCCCATGTCCTTTGTCGAACCCCTCTGTAACTACACTTTGCATTCTCAGGTCCTCCTTTGCCCTTCATGCATCCTTTCTTGGATCCTTTGGCCGGAGGTTTTCTGATGTTTTTCCTTGGCCCATGGTTGAAAGTGTAATCAGCAGCGAGATCTCCTCCACCTTCACCTCCTCCATGCATCATTCTAAGGTTCCGAAGCTGCTGCTGGACTTGGGAGGAGACTGGGGGCTGTGCTATCGTTGGGCTGCTTAAACCCTGATTTAGGGTTTGGTTGTGGTCTGCCCACCAGGCCAGCGTCTCAGCAACAGAGTTGCCATGCTGCATGCTGCCTGCCAAGCTGCTTTTCTTCTTCCTCCTGCCCCTGGTGAAGCTTATATTCTTCAGAGCAGGTTGCTCCCGCCTCTCTGATGAATCCAGTGCTGACCAGTAATGTTTAAACCCCTTTATGTTGTAAATTGCTGCTTGCAAAGGTGGTCCTACTACTGCTACTGCTACTACTACTATAGTTCTCTTCCTTGCAATTCTTCTACTTACTTGACCTAATTATTCCAGTACTCCAAGCTTTTGCTTCCACCTTGGCCCCCTCCTCAATTGCTTCTTCAAGATCTTGCCAAATCTAAATGAAACCTGCCTGCATCCATCCCTTCCTTTTTCAAGCAGGCATGAATTTCACAGCAAAAAGATATTAAAAAGAAAAAAAATTAGCTGCACCTGATGATATCCAACACGCTGATTCTTGGCCCAGAAAACCAGAAAGAAAATCCAAAATCTGCTAAACCTTGAATTTGCTCGCAGCTGCTTACCTACTACTTACTGCTGCTGCTGCTGCTGCTGCTGCTGCTACAGTAGTTAACAAAAGCTCATGAGAACGTCTCCAAAGCACAAAAAAGACAAAAAAGATAAAAAACAAAAACAAAAGAAACTGCTTCCTTTCTTCCCCTCCCCACTTGAGCTGCAGTCGTTCCCCACTCATTCAAAAGAGTCTCTCAAATCCTTCTTTCATCCTTCTGATGAGGAGCTGCTGCTGATGGGTGCCCATATAATTAGGGTTGCCTTGCCATGGATCCCTTCGCACAGAAATTCTTAGTAGCTTCTAGAAAATGAGCATTGCAGTTACAGCAACACATGTGGGTAGAAGATACTGATCAACAAAAGCTCTGCAAGAAGCAAAGGAAAAACAAACAAAACTTGAAGTCACAGATAAACCTTCCACCACCACCACAACAACAACAACAACAACAACAACACAAACACACAATTTTTTTCACAAAAGTCCAGTATCGTCTCTTGCCAAGCCCAAAGAAAATTGTGCAAGTTTTTTGCAATGAATTAATGCAGCAGCTGCTGCTTCTGCTTTGGGATGATGGGGTAGTAGTCTTCAGAAATGTCCTGGGCTGCGGCTGCTGCGCGTCAGCTTGGGGCGGTTACACAGTCCTTTAAATATTTATTTATTTATTAGTAGATTTTCATGTGTTGTTGTTGTTGATTGGAGTGTTTGTGCCAGCAATTTATATTTATATTTATATTTATTTATAATTATTTTTTTCTTCTGGGAGTCGAATTTATTTGTGACGTAGCCAAAGTGATGGCAATTATCCAAATGGATTTTAGCCACAGGATCATGTATCTATTTTGCCAAATTTAGCTACATTCTAAATATGAAAGTATTTTTTATAAAAACATCCTTTTTATATTTTTGGCTACCTACTTGATTACCATGTATAGAAATCTGGTGATTTTTCTTAAATTTTGGTTGAATTCTGGGTACTGAAAATCTCCGAAAGAAATTGTTTTTGGCACTTTAATTATTATTATTATTATTTTGGCTATATTTAGCAAGTTAAAGGGGGAAAGAAAAAAAAAAAGGCGGCTGCAAGTTTCTACCAGTACCCACTTTACTGAGAGGTAACTTGGCCCACACTACTACTACTACTACTACCCTATTACCTTGGCAGCTTCCACAACTAGCTATTTTATTTATTTTCAGAAATGTTGAGATTTTCGAAAAATAAAAATAAAAATAAAAATAAAAAAAGTCCCCAGTGAAGGGAAAATATTGAATCTTCAAAATTAATTTTATTTGTAGAAATGAAAATTTTCAAAATTAATTAATCCGGCAATAGACATGTGTGGGGAAGGTGTCAAGGTGATCCTCAATCATCACCCTCACTTGTGCTTGGCTATATGGTATGTCCCTGCACATTCTGTTAAGTAAGGCACCAGGCAAGGCGAGCCTTTTAGGGTGAGTTACGCAGGTGACACAACACTCGACTCAACATAATGGGCAAGGGTGACACCATTCCATGGAATTAAAATGTCTATGGGGTGGACAAATTTGGGTATTAGTCAGTCTATTATCACTACCAGAAGGTTATGTCATATAATGTGGTCAAGAAAATGACATAATCTGCCACCCCAGACCTCTTAAGCAAGTGTTTCAAACAAACAAAAAAATGAAACGCCCAAAGGAACAAGGTGTTACATTTTCCGATCAAAATGCCCACCCCCATTATTAGCAAACAAAAAATTCTGTGCTGTAATGCGTGCCCTCCAACTACACTACAAAAAAATCGACTCAATTGGGCTATGTCACATTACCCTAGGGAACAGGCAGAACCTAGCAGATTCTGCCAAGTGGACCCGGCCAATGTCTCATCATGTGTGGCTTGGCTTGCCCCGAGTTCTTGTGGCTTGGCTTGGCCGGGGTCCTCATGGCTTGCTTGGCAAATCTGCCAGGTGTGCCTGATCTTTTGCACTTTAGATTGCAGTTCAAGTCATGAGATTATTATGTAAGAGTTTGTGATAGGTGGAGAATCACATACACACACACACACACACAACAAGGCATCACAAACACGATGGGCCCTGCCAATAGATATGATGTTGTACATCAACCTACCGTGTCCACACTCTGAACACCCAAAAAAATCCATTCCAATCTAAACAGTCTAAACACTTTCACCAAAGAAACCGATTCACGTGATGTGAAACCAGTTCTGATAAGGTAAAACTTCCTAAACTTGGATCGAATGTGATGATAGTCATCACTTCCATTCAGTTCCATTCTCTTTGTTGTGTTCAGGAATACTGAGGAGCTGCTGGCACCCTAAGAAGAACCGAGCCCTAAGAAACAATTGTAGTTAGAATCTCAAAGATCCAAATGTAGAGAGATGTAGTGTGAAAAGAACCAGTTTTCTCGGGCTTTCCTTGAGCTCCTCCAAGCTTGAATGGCTCTTGTTTTATTTTATTTTTAAAACCCATCCGTCCAATCCAATCTTTAGATCGCTTCTTTGGATTTTTACAACAACTAGTTCCAATCTTTTTTTCCTTGACAAAATTAGGAGCCTGTCCAGTTTCATCTTCATTACTAGGCATATCTACTACTACTTCTTCTTCTTCTTCTTTTGTGTAATATTAGTTTGTTCAATGTGTCCATACAGTTCAAGATAAAGATTATCTAATATTAATTATGTGCAAATAATTAAAATTAACTACTCACATTAAAAAATAAGGTTAAGTTTTCTTTTTTTTGTTTGAAAAGTTGTACTTACCTATTGAGAGAACCAAAGCTTGTTTTATTTTTAAAAGGGGTGGTGGGTGGGGGGGGGAAGACAATGGCCCCTATTCAACCTTTAATTCAATTTTTATGAAAATTGCCCAATCCAATTACAATGCCAATTCTATCTAAATGTTCAACCTTTGGTTTATTTAGATGCCCTAAAACCTGGACTTGAACCTACCTAAAATCAAGAACCTACCAACATTTGGTGGAAATGTCATTTCCCATATTACTTACCATCTCAAAAACATTGTGCGGTCTGAAATTTAGTACATCTTGCTAGGTAAATTCTCCACCTCAAAGCACCATCTATTGAGATTTGTTTTCCAACAAATCCTAAGTCCCAACCAATGTTGTGCATGCATATGGTCATCAATAGACACGCCGTGTAAGTGTCAATATAACACAAGAACTAACTTACACCACTTCAATACTTAAAGGATGTTTTGAACAAGATTCTTGTTGCATCTAGAAGCTACTCTAGGCATATAAGGACTTCCAACTTCATCCATGGAGCTTCCTTGCTTCATATAATTAAGTAGGTGAAGCAAGAGTTCCAACGGCAAGTTACACTCGACAAATTGCAATCTCATCGAATCCAATAGTCCCTTGCTGGGTTCATATTATTGTAGTACATTTTTCAGGTTCAGCACTTGGGTGTCAAATAATTATTTTATTTTTTCAAAATCCACTTCCATTGTGAAAATTAATAATTTTTTAAATTTCAGCAATAAATGTAGGCAGCTTCGTTGTGTCGGTTCCCTGGACTCTAAACCTCTAACATAATGAGACCAACCATTTTTTGTATTTTTTTTCTCCTTTGTAATTTTATTAATGTTTAACATTTCAAACAAAGACTTTTTTTTTTTTAAAATCAAAACTTCCCAAAATAATCAAATTATTGCCGAACTTGAAAATGTACTATGATATTTTTGGAAATGCTGAAATTCCCAATTTTTCAATTTTCTCAAAGCAATTGAAAGGAAGGATCTTTTGGAATGTTCTGGAATATTCTTTGTGGGGGTTGAGGGGGAAAGGGAATCTTCAAAACTAATTAATTAACTATTGGGTAAATTATTGGGTAAACAAATGCTGAAGCTGCCTGCCCCTTTACTAAGGTAATGAGCTCCAGAAGCCAGGATTCATTCAATCTGAATGCCTGCATCCCCTGATTTAGGGTTTATTTAGTTATCTTCATGATACTAGGAGATAGGAGCAGTAGGGTTTAGGGTTTTGGGATCCAATGAGTCAAGTTAGGAATGGGCATGGCTAACAATGTGTGTACCTTGAGCCTTGTTAGGCTATGTAGGCTAGTGGGGACCCCCAATATTATTGAGTGCCTAGACAAGGGGATCCAGGTGCAAAGTATGTGATAACTTGTTGTACAGTATACAAACACCTAGCACCCCATGTGGCTCATAGCTAGGACAGCTTACCATATTAGTTTGCATTGCTGTAAGTGCACCTAGCACCCCATGTGCTCTCTCTCTCTCTCTCTCTCTCTCTCTCTATCTATAGGACATACCTATGCAATCTTTTTTTATATTGGAATGGTCTCAAGGCATTCCTCATCATCCATGGATGAACCAGTAGCACCCATACTACCAGGTGGTACTAGGTACCTTATTAATTATCCTTTTGGAGGGAGGCTTCTTGGTGGCAATAACTTAACCCCATGTAAATATGCTATATACCATGGCCTAGGTAATAGGGTTTTTGGTATGAGATTGGGAACACCCTTGAGCTCATGGCCTTGGGTGCCCCTCCCTAGAGAGAACGCACTCATAGAAGAACTTCCCTTACAACTAAAGCTAAAAAGTTAGGGCACAAAGTTCAAAAGTCAAAAGTTAGGGTTTGATGCAAACCTTTTCTGAACGTAAAAAGTTAGGGTTTAATGCAAACCTTTTGTGAACATAAAAAGTTAGGGTTTAATGCAAACCTTTTCTGAACATAAAAAGTTAGGGTTTAATGCAAACCTTTAATGGACAGGTGGGAAAACACTTCTCACACTCATAATGCTGATACTACCAACTTACTTACTTACCTATCTAGCCTAGTCCTTTGAGCACAAGTTATGCTCCACCATGCCACTTGTGAAGCTACTAGCAAGCATGTATGTCAGGAGCACAAAATATCATCCATGGATTTGTGTGTAAAAGATCCAGGCTCATCATCAGTTTGCAGTGGTATCTTGAAATTATCATCCATGGATTTGGTACCTGAAATGATTGTTGTCTTATCAGTTTGGCGTGTTATAATTAATGCTAGTGTATTATATGTTCTCCTCCCATTTGCTAATAGTTTGCAAAAGTCAGTGTAATGTGACTCCTAGTGCAGCAAATGACAACAAGAGCTTCATCTGGTTTTTTAAGTTCATATTATTAGCCTACTAGGTAGTATCCATAAGAATTAACCCTAATTTTTAAAAAGAAAACATGAAACCCAAGATGCCTAAAGTGACATCCACTGCCAGACCCTATCATCCAAGTGGGTACAGAATCACCTGGTTTTTTTCTGCTGTATTTTGAGGATGCTCATCCAACCAAAGATGTCTTTGGGACGCTCATCCAGCGCCCAAAGACCTCATGGGACCTTTCCGAAACCCCGAAGGTCCCAACTAGGCTGTCAACAGGGCCTTCCAGATTTTGAAAGTTCATGTTTTAAAGAAAGACGAAACCCCCTCCCCTCCAAAAAAATGGAACATTTCTTTACACATGTGATGAAGTGTCTAGCTAGCTTTAGACCATTTTGAATTTTTCAACCTCTTCAATCAACCTTCTAGAAGTGCCTAGGTCTAGATCATGTGGCTAATTGAAATTACTTTATTTTGAAAATTGATGGAAATTTTTCTTTAAAATCACACTTTGTGTGTTTGTGTGTTTTTCTTTCCTTTTCTTTTATGTAAAAAAATCACCAAATTACAAAAATTCGCCCCCAAAAAAAAACACTGGTGATAATTTGAGAATGTGTTTGCCCATGGTAAACTCACAACCCAAAGGTTTGCAATAAACCCAAACATATGAAGATCAGGAGGAGGAGGCATGGGAGGAGAGGGAGGGTTCTTCTACCTACTTCCTTAAGAGTGAGATGGAACATCCACCTTCCCACTCTTAAGGAGTAACCATAATAATATCCCTCCTCTCCTTTCCTCTCTTTTGGGAGGGAGATAGCCTACTCTGGGATATAAGGTCCTTTCCAAATACACTAAGAAATTTGTGTGTGTGAGTGAGTGCTTTAACAGAAGTTACCTATTTTGAACAAGGCATTATTATGTGTGGTTATCTAATTTTTGGGGGAGGGGGGAGAGAGGGGCTGCCTGTCTGTTGGTCATAGGTATACCAAAAATCACATACCTGCCTTGGGATTTTTGTTCATTGCATTGACACTCATCACCTCATATATTGCTTACTCACTTGTTGTTCCTTGAAATCCTGCTTTCTACATTATTCCCCTCTTTCTTTATGCTACACTTGTTCTTGCTTTGATGTGCCCTACTAGCCCTAATAAATATGATATGACACACATTGTGTCTGTCATCTTTATCTTCTTCCTTTGAGTGACTCCTCTTGAGGTGGGTGGTTTAGGTGGGGGGGGGGGGGCCCTCAAAAGGGGGGCCCGGGGGGGGGGGGATGATGGTGGTGGCCTGGTGTGATTCAAACTCAAAA
>Ga0116231_10004395_pt1 | contig 28562 bp, 17 predicted proteins | sample S1TSphgellanicum_2_FD_89695 | JGI IMG/M metagenome (GOLD analysis project Ga0116231, IMG submission 89695) | Host-associated microbial communities from peat moss isolated from Minnesota, USA - S1T2_Fd - Sphagnum magellanicum MG | ecosystem: Host-associated > Plants > Peat moss > Unclassified...
AAAAAAAAAAATGAACTGTGTGCCAACACATATAGAATTAATTTCTGGCCGGGGGACAGTTTTTTCTTGACCAAAAAAAAAAAAAAAAAAACTACCCAAGTTCTCACATTATGAGGAAATTTTTTTCTGAACTAGCCATATTTTTTTCTGGGGAAAAAAACAAGACCCCAGTGGCCACATTATGAGGAAAAACATTCTGAACTAGCCATATTTAGACAAGAGGTGTTCTGCAAAATATGGGAGGAATCCTAAAATTTTCTACTTTCCTCATCTCTGTAGCCAAATTTGGCTAAGTCCTCTTGTAGATGATCACCAACCCACCTACCTCACAAATTTGAAATTTGAAAAATTAAAGAAAAACAAAAAAAAAAACTCTGGTTGTTTGTTCTCTTTGCAAAATCACAATTTCTACACAAATTTGTTTATTTGCAAAAATGGTGGAACAAAATTTTAAAGAATTTTATGGAGAAAAATAATAGGAATTTAACCCCTTTTTTTTTGGTTTGTGTAGTAGTTAGTTGGGGAGAGAGAGAGATGGTAATTACTAATTGCTACAGAGTCCCAGTGATTTTTTTTTTGACAAAACAATTGGGGAATTTTTATTTATTATTAAAAAAATTTGGGTAGTATAGCCTAATTCAACTAAATTTTGCTAATTTCTATGGAACCTTTCGCCCAAATTTTCTCCATATCACAAGACTTTCCTTTTTCTCCCCCCCCCCCCTTAGTACGGACATTTAAAAAGCGCCCGCCCGTGCATGACGCATGGGCAGTGGGGCATTTGTGATACGTGCCGTACTTTAATGGGAGGACTTTGGTGCAGGAAAGTTCGCCAAAAAGCGAAATATGTCTGTGCACCTCATCCTGGCATGTGCCTACTGTTTTGCCCCTAGCCTAGGCTACCCCTCCTTTTTCTTACCTTTTTCTCACCTTTTTATAACCACCTTTTTCTTTCACTTTTATCCTTTTCTAAAAAGTAAATTCAAGTGATACTCGGCGGGTACCAAGGTGATACCCGTCAAGTATCACAACTTTTCTTTTTTTTTTAAAATTTAAAGAATTTATTGTAGCGGTTTTTTTCCTGCTTCTTCTTTTTCTGTGCAAATATACGATGTTGTGTGGTGATAACATGATAAGGTAGCCTCCTCCCCTGGCTTGCAACTCAGAAGATTACATGCCTTTGATGAATTATACCCTAGTACCTTGGGCCAATTCGATACTAATTATATTATTTTCAGAAATGTTGAAATTTTCAAAAATTATTTTTTCCAAATCAAAAAATATTGTGAAGGATAACAGTGAATATTTAGAAATATTTCATTTGTTGAAATGAAAATTTCAAAATTAATTAATTATTCAATGGACATGTGTTGAAATGGCCAAGGTACTACTACTACTACAGTATCTTCTTTCTCACAAAATTAGTTTGGTGGGAGTTTGGTGACTCTCAATAATTCCTCATATGATTTTTTAAGCTGAAGATGGCAGGTTTTGCAAATTACACTTTTTTTGGGGGGCACATCCTATAGAAGATGCAGGGAGAGGTTGTAGAAGTGTAGGGTAAAAGACTAAAGACCAAAGGTAAAGGCATTCCCAAAATAAGGGGGCCTTGGGACAAGGTGGTGATGGCTTAGGAAGCTCCAGCCTCTAATTTTGGGAATGCATTCTACCCATGGCCGGTACCCACAAGCCATGCTCAAGCGCAAGGACAGTAACATGACTAGCCACTCCTCACATGCATCTGGTGGTGGTTGGAGACTAGGGTGATTTGGTGATGGCAAAATTTTGAAATTTATCAATAGAGTTGTCTGTAAAATCACTCAGTTTTCACCCTGTCTTTGGGTCTGCTTTCACCCACTGTCCTCTCTTTCAGACACATCTGCAAAGTAAGGAAATTTTATTAAATCTCAGTATGAAATGTTGAAACTCAGCATTTGAGACTCAACAACGTTCGAGAGTAACTTTAGTATTTGTATAGGTGAGAGCGGTAAAAGTATATGTAGAAGCGGCAGAGGCGCTCACGAAAAAGGAATGACAGGATGAAACTCACTTTACCACCAAAATTGGTGGAAAAGCTAGATTGGGTCCCAGTCAGTCAGTTGGCTTTGTAAAATTTTCATTCCAAGTTATCTGATGCACTATTATGTCGAAACTGGCCGTTCTCGCCCCCTAATTACGGGACTTTAGAAATAACTCTAATGTGTTCTAACTCTTTTTTTTTGTGCCCTTTGTTTCTAAATAATAAACACTCTATAATATCCTTATATGAAAAGCAGGTTCAACCCAAAGTTTGTTGCACATGAAAGTTTTGAGAAACTTTGGGTCCTACTAATTGCATAAAATTATTGTCAATTTTTTTTTTTTTTGCATTGTACCTACCTATTATGTATGGGGTAAGGAACAGCTTTTAGGGTTTTCCTGGATTTGTTGGCCCAAGTCTGCCGCCCACGATCCCAGAAGAGCCAAAAGGTGATTCCTAATCGTACATTCAATGATTTGTCATATTTGAGAGGCGAAACTTACCAAAGTGTGTTAACCTGGCAAAACTTTATTGATAAACACACCGTAGATCTTGAAAATGAAAATGGAAAAAGAAAAATGAAAAGGATTCATTTACAAGATGTGAAACAAACATAAACCTGATGTCAAAATCTCTCTATCTCAACAACCAATCACTTGTAGGAGGTTAGCCATAGTGATGGGTTTGTAATGTAATTGAGATTTTTTGACGAAAAAAAATAACCAACATAGAAAAAGGAGGGCCTTTTGGCCTTTTGAAGTTTCACATGGCATTGGCACAATCATGTAAGAACATATCAACTTGTTTGTTTAGACATCCAAACACCTCAATTGTTAAAAAGATGAAATGATTAGTGAGGTGTCAGTCGAAATAACTCTTTTTTTGGCTATTTCAAAAGTAGCAAATCTTCCAATTGCATAGGATCAACGAAATAAATTTGCTCATATTGGATTGGCAATGACAACATCAACTAGGGTGTGAATTCCATATTTGGTGAACATAATGTCAATTCGTCAATGAAAGGAGTGAAATGTGGTTGAAGGAAGTAGGTGCAGTTGTTTTCATTCCACATGGAAGTCGACATCTCATGCAATAATAACAAAAGTGTCACAATTTGCATCATGGGTGCCCATGAACTCATTGTCATGGCGAGATAAAAGGTAGACACATGTAGCATTGATAGGATGTGTGCACACATATTGAAGGATACTTGCAATTGAAGGATGTGGTAATCCAAGTCACATTTAAAGCATTGTGGAAAAGGATGGGGAACATAATCAAAAGGCTAGGAAAGTTAGACAAATTGTAAACCAAATGCCTGCTCCAAAATCAAAACATAATAAGATTCAAACACAATGGGTTTCAAATGTCCTATCGGAGAACACACTAGAAAGGGTATGATGGTGCAAACATTTTGAAATGGAATCTTGAAATTGAACCAATTGTTGCATGATGAATTGTTGAAAGGGAAGAAGACAACCCGTGTTAAGGGTGGTAGAAGATCATAAGTCACTTTGAAGTGTTATTGGAAAGAAAAGGTGTTGTTGTTGATTCGTGTTAAAGCTTTAAAAAGGAAGGGACACTGATCGACCGTAAACCTAATAGCTATGATGGAAATTACAAAGGCCCAATGGGGTGTTAAATAAGGATGGGGTGTCAAAGTTAAGCAACAGATCATAAAGGGACCATGTTGCACATTTCTAAAATTGGATAGAAAGACCTATCTTGTTGAGTTCAATTTGGAAATGTTCATATGCAGATGATACGATTACAAGGGGGCCTACAATGTGAATGTCATATGCAATAAATGGAAATAAACAAGAGGGGAAATGGTTAATTATAGAACGTAAAGTTCTAAAATGAGCTAGAGCAAATAATGCCCTTATTAAAAAATCACCTTGACAAGTTCCCATGGTAGATGGGAAGACCATGACCTCGCCGCCTTCATGATTACAATGATTATAAAATAAGGGACAATCAAATGAATAATAAAATGCATGAACAAAAGGGATGAATTATATGATGTTCCCACCTATTGCATGAATTTTTTGAAATATGACTTTTCTTGACGCCGAATTGAAAGCATTCACCATGTCCCATTGAAAAACCACCCAATCAGGGTGACAATCCAAAATGCACCTAATACCATGGATCATAGCTTCACATCCACTTTTGGTTGTAATTCGAAATTGGTGCGTGGAAAAATGTGTTGCAAAAGCATCATGAAATTGAAAACATAAAGCGTAGTTTATGAATCAATACAATGTTTTTTCCACGACAATGGGTCGAATTCCACCTAAAGGTTTGGTCATGGTTAAAAAACGAACCGCTCCAAAAACATGTGCAATTTGATGTGGGATGTGACCTTGCGTGATATGCGAACAAAGTTCAACGACTTTCGAAGTCCACTTGCAGAATTTTCCAAATGAAAACAACCTTGAAGGTTTTCAAAAACCATCCCAAAAGGGCCACTTATAGATAAATGCAACATGTGTTAAAATGTCAATTTAAAAAAGTTAAATGAAAGCTTGAAGTCTTAGTCTAGTTCATGATCTTCTTAGAAAAGTGGGATGAAACCATTTAATTGAGGATGTAAAGTAAAAAAATTAAAGTGGTGCTAGAGGATGTTAGTGCATGAAACAATGGTGCCAAAACATGAATTGTTTGAAAGTATTCCCTTGCACGTCCAAGGTCTAAACTATGGAGAAGGTGTTTATGAGTTGGAAGATCGTGTTAAGGAAGAGGCAGTAAGTTTAAACTTGACGTTATAGCTTGGGCCTGTAAAAAAAATTCCTCTTGTAAGTTTTCCCAATTGCCTACTAGAAAATTGACGCACTCCCAACCTCCTTAATAGACTCAAATGTGAGTCTATGATGAAAACAACGAAAGAATAGGAAGTTGGGGCACGCTCCTTGGCTCGCAACACTTCGAGGGTAGAAGGGCATGCTGGAGCTCCGGGATGGGACTAGGAAGATCGATAAGCACTTCAATCACTCACACGAACCTGCACAAACCAAACAACAAGTTGGTTAGTGCATAGTTAGAACACTTTTGGTGCACGAATGAATCACGAGCAAGCTCGGACTCACAAGACTCACCACGGCTTGGACTTGGGGGAAACCACCACCTTCTCCCTTATAGTATACTTTATGCCTGGCCACGAGACTAGCACCCAAATGTCATTTTGTCCCAGGACTCCCAAGTGGGAGTCCCGAAATTCCCAAAGTTGGGATTCCCGCAACTTTGGGGGCCCATAACTTTGTGTGCAGACCTCCGATTGAGATGAGGTTTAAAGCAAACTTGTAGCCCTCTTTGAGAACTTTCCAATGATATGTCGCATGCCACCTACACATAAGGAAATCAGGGAGATTCTTGACTTTTAGTGGTTGGGAGTCAAATTACCAATTTGACTCCCAGCCCTTCTTTTGGCCATAACTTGTGTTTGAAGTGTCCAAATGGGTCATGCGAGCCCATTTTAGACATATACATTCCAAAATATTTCCAATGATATAAGGAATTTTTCAATCCAATGAATCTTCTAAAATCGCCTTCTAAAAATTCAGGAGTCCATTGGGACTTCAATTCCCAAAGTGGGAACTCACTTAGGAGTGTGGGGGTTCATTCCCTCAACTTTTTTGCACTCTTAAGAGCATGAAATGTGACTCCCAAGTTCACTCTTGGCCCACACCTTCACAAGCCTTTGCATTGGTCGTGAACCCAAAGCTAAGGTTGCAACATTAAGGAAGAAGCACTAAGTTTAAACTTGACGTTAGAACTTGGGCCTGTAAAAAAAATTATTCTTGCAAGTTTCCCAATCGCCTACTAGAAAATGCTTAAATTGGATTCATGTTTCCTTATGACCTATTACCTTTCCATGAAGGGGTAGAATAAGACACCATCGGGGTAACAAAAAGAATAAATGTTAAATAACCACATCATAGGGGTCTTGTGTTAGCTTATCCAATGGAAAATGAAATGAAACTTGTACTTCACACCGAAGAACAATAGGGATGCAATTCTATAATTGAAAACAATAAAAACCAAGATGAAAAGACACAAGGACATTTAATGTCAAAACCCAAACCCATGCTAATGTAGGCGAATTGGGAGTAAAGGAGGGTATTGGGCTGGGATGGTCATATAGGTTTAAATTAGATGGATTGGATGGTTGACAGGAATGTCTGTGACAAATTAACCTTTGAAGGTAAATTGACACCCACAAGTGGGGCAAGAAGCTCTAAATGGAGGTTATAAGCATGTTAAGAGGGTGGGGGTAGGTCAGGGGGTTTGATCATGGACAACTATAGGGATTGACATAATGGAAGGAGGAAAAAATCTTACATGTGCATTATTTAGGGGGATTGGAAATATGTTGTGTTGGGGCTCCACATTTACATGAAGGGCTAGGGGTTGGTAAAGGGAACTAGTGGGTGGTATGTGGGTTATTAAAATGGTATGGGGGGGTTGATGGGTGGTGTGTGGTTTGCATAAAAAAACTGGTGGAAAATGGGGTTGTGGTGGTGTGTGAAAAAATAAATGGGTAATGTGAATTACGAAGTTCAATGAGACATGATAAATTAGAGGACATGGGATGTTTTGTGCCCATAAAGAAAAAGGTTTATTAGGAGCACAATTGCAAATAGGCCCCACTTTCTAATGACTACCTATATCAACATGACAATCCTAAACCTATAAAGCCAACCACACAAAACTAAGCAAATCAAGAGGAAAAATAGAAAAAACCATGATAAACAAGCAAGTTTTATTTCAAAGGATAGTTGAACCCTAACTTTGCCATGAATTTGGACACCATCATCCTTACTTTACTATGTTTGACACAACCTATACATTTTTTTAAAATTATTGTGCGAAGATTAAGGGCTCAAAAACTTCTAATTTTTAATTTTTTGGACTACCCAACTAAAGTAACACCCAACTTCAATAATAAAAAACACCTTCGACTCAATCTTTTGTTAAAAAAAAAAACCGTAGAAAACATATGATTGGTGAATAACTAGCCATTATGTACTTACATGTTCACACCTACAACACACTCTTTGATTTCTTTTTTTTTTCTTTTTCCTTTGCTATTTTTTTTGGATTATGACAAAAACCAAAAAAAACTGTGGCAAAATCGCTCATTTTGTGGTAGAATCTTTCTATTATCCTTAATTTGTAAGTAATAACCAAATTCTTGGTGATAAAGAAAAACTTTCTAGGCTTGACAAAAACATAAAAGGAAAAAAAAAGGACCCACCACAAAACAAAACTCAAAAAGAAAAGGTTACATAGAGCCCACCCTCCCTTGGCTTTTTCACCTTTGTTGTTTGGTTGCCTACTGATGTTAATGTTGTTGTCTTCATCATCCTACTCCTTTGTCCCAAAAAGTGGTTGCTTTCATATGGCCATGCCCCCAAAATCTGAAAATTAGACTTACAACTAGTTCTACTGGAACCGCAACTAGAGTTACAACCAATATGCTTTTAATAGAAATTGGAATCGCACATGGGTCCTTGAACCCTTTTTTCCTTTTTCTTGAATGCCCCCACTGCAAAATTTTCCTTTTCATCCTTCTTTGTCTTTATTTGTTTAACTTTCTCTCTCCTCTTTTTACATGGCACTAACTACTGAGTACAGAAAAAATAATGACAATATTGGTAGCCAAGTTGCTACTAGCACCACCATCGCCACTCACGTTTCAAAGACCTTATGAGTAACAAACTTTAGCAACAATACCTGAAATTGGGGAGGTGGAAAGATGTCATTAGTCATCAATTGACAAAATGGAAAATACCCAATGTTAGGTGGGTACCCACTTCTGTGAATAAAAATTGTTAGTTTCAGTTCAAAAAACCTGAACTAGAACCAAACCAACAAACTACAATGGTAGGGAACCAATGTAAGAATTTAACTGTAGTTCCAAATTGGGAGGGGAGAACAAAAATCAACAATATTTGATTTTTTTGCAAAAAAAATAGAATTGAAATCACAATGTTAGTTTGGGTCTAGGTTGTGATATAAAATCAAATTGGGATTTTTTCAAAATCTTGGTTTTGGTTCTTTTATAGGGCTTAAGAGTTCAAGGTTTAAGGATGTTGTCATCATACTTTTCTTTCATGTTCAACATCTCCATAACCATCTCACTTTGCTTACTTTGTTCATTTTGTTACTTCATCACTTTACTCATTGACTCATCACTTTGTTATTTAATCATTATCACCTTTCATTTGTTGTTTGATAACTTCATCATTTTCATTTATTTATTTCATTACATTATGTATTGTGTTTATTCCTTAAGCTCCATTGTCATTGTTTTTTGTTTCATTGTGTTGTGTATACTACTCAATGATTCCATTGTCATCAAGTCACATTTTCAAAACAATTTTGCCATCACATTGTGTTTGTTGTTCAATGCTTCCATCACCATCACTAAAAATTTCATCTATTTGTTCCATCCATTTTGTTTACTATGTTTATTATTCACTTTGTGTTTATTATGTACCTTTTGGAAGTTATCTTTCCATGCATTGTTATTTATCTTGTTCATCATGTTTTTGTTGGCCGAGCACAATAGAAGCTCATGGTGCTTCAAACATAAACAATATGTTTTTTATTTTTGTTTGTTTTGTTTATAATTGTCATTTTTGTTTGTCCTTTGTCTCTATTTGTTTTCGTTGGATTTTTAAAAGGTCTTGTTTGTGTTTGTTTTGTTTGGTTTTTAGGAGATTAAAGATGTGCATCACGTCGATGTTTTCACAAACTCCTAGGGCTTTAATATGTTCAATTTTATCATCAAGTCAATAACCTTGGATTGTTGTGCTTTTGTCATTTGGTTAGCATTGTTTGATTGTTCCTATTTTTTTGAAGGTGGATTTTCTTTCACATCAATTGATGGAATATTATGGTCATTGTTAACAAAACAATAGGACTTCATGATGCAAGGGCATATGGTATAAAGGGGTTTTTGATTTTTTGTTGTTCTCTTTTTTATTAGGCTATACACCATTTTGAAGGTGGGCATTTGGAAATGATGAAACAATGAAAGAAATACAAAACTTATCATATTAATGTTGAATGTTGTCAAGAAATTTGAAAATCAAAAGAGTATAAAGTGAGAGATTAAAAGTAAAATGTTCCTTTCCATCTTCTATTAAATGGCTTCACGGATGAATTGGAACTATAATGTGAAAGATGTTGATATTAATTTCAATAAAATTATGTCTTTTTTTTGGAATGTTTGTTTATACAAAGGGATAAATTCAAGCTAATAAAAACCAATGGTGCACCCTTTTGAATCCTTTTTGGGACCCTTTTAAATTCAACACATTGACATGACAACTTGAGATTAATATAAAAATGTTTAAATTGTGTTAGAATTGTGTTAAAAATTATGTTTCTAAATAGTTGTTATAATGTTTTAAACGTGCTTTTGAGTAATTTATATTATTATATTACTTTGAAATTTATCCAAATATTACATTGATAAAAAATATTATTATATAATTTTATCATTAATTCATAAAACTTGGAATCAATACATGATTTTAATCATGTAAACCTAAACAATGACTACCTTGGTCATGGTTCCTATTAACTTGAATTCACTCAAAAATATAATTGATCTAATTTACCCAATTGAAACTTAACCAAGGATTAACCAAAACCTATTCAAACTTAACCACTAACCATTTATTTAAACATAAATACTAATTGGGAACCAATAAAAGCTAAAAATGTATTTAAAACCCCAAAATTGGATCCACCTCACAATTGAAAACTCAAATTAGTTGGCAACTTGACTCCTATTTTGATTATGCAACCAAAACTAGTGTAAATCAATTTTTTTTACATTTTCAAAACACCCAACTAAACCTAGAATTGTTTTGATTAAAAAACCATCCAATCAAAGGTTATCCTAACAGTTCAAGAATTGCCCAATAGTGAAAAATACATTTTTTTGAGATCTTCCACTTTTGTAAGGTCTTCAAATTTTAAAATGAGAGTCTACCAAAGGAGGTGCTTTCAAAAACAAAAACCAATTTGAAAATTTTTGTATATTCTAATATCTTTTTGTCATATAACATATTTGCATGAGGCTTGAAAATGATATTTTTTGCCATGTGGGTTAATAGTATTTTATGTATGTGAATCCAATGTTTGTAATGAAAAATATGAATATTTCACATGTTTTATATTGGGCTCATATGAAGATGAACAATAAAACTCTACAATGGATCCCAACCCATGGCTTGTTGTATTTTTTTGGAAATGCAAATGGCAACATTTAAGTTGTTTTGGGTCCTAGAGGCACTAGAAAGCCATGGTTGAGGGGATGGTACATTTTGGATGACTTTTTGAGGTGCATTGCAAAGTCTAGGCTCATACAAAAACTTTTGGAGGTCATCCTTTTTTATGAATTTAAAAGGCCTCACAATAGAATGTAAGTTCCATAACATGTGTAATTAACCCCAACAAAACAATTTTCACTCACAAATAAAACATTCACTATATAGGGTACCCATTGCATAACATGTATAATTATGCTCAACAAAATGATTCTCACTCATAAACAAACAATCCATGGCAAAGCAATAATTGTGTTGTTTGTGGCAAGTTCAAATAAAGTCATGATAAATGATGAAATTATGTAACATAGTTGAGTAATTTGATTGCAAAATGAAATTGATAACAAAAAAATTAGCTTTAGAGAATGCATCTAAGTTTTTACACACAACAAATACCTTTTCTAGTTGATAGAAACAAAAATATATTGATCACTTTTATATTGTACTTGTTTTGCTTTTGTTTTTGGTTCAATTCAATGACTTTTGAAAGGGAAGATGGTATAGGTACATCTTCAACATAAGTCTGAAATTCAATTTTCATTCAAATTTGAATTTTAAAAAATTGAATTAAATCTAATGACAAAAAACATTCAATATTCAATATCTCCCACATATTAGTTCTAAATATTATGAAATCATTTCTATGAAATCCAACTCATTGAGGGTTTTAAACAATATTAAAAGTGCATTCCAATTTCCTTACATTTTTTTTTGTTTTGATAATATTGAAATCTCAATGACAAAATTGTTCAATATTCATCAATAGTCCCCTATATTATTATGGTACAATTAAGATTAAAATAAAAAAGGTGATTATATTTTAATCAATAAAATTTAAAATTTTAATGTTTTCAATTGGTGAAGATTGAATACCATGTTTTAAAATTAATGGAAGTTGAAATGATTTCATTGTTTAATGGAAGTAAAAATTTATATGATTGTTGAAATTTGTTTTGATATTGTAAGATTCAAGGAAAAAATGGGAATGTATTAATATTCCAACCTCATGTCAATTAATTGTCATTGATATTGCAAAACAACACAAAGACCAAGTAGATAGATAAAAGGTTGTTGGTTGGGATAATTTGTTTTCAACCCTTAATGTTAAACAATTGTTGAATTGTTATGGTCACAACTCATGTGAATCACAATGAAACTTTTTTCTTTGTGAGGTTAAAATAAAAAAATGTGAATAAAAAATAAAAAATGAATTTTTAATAACAAGGATTCAATTTTGAAAAATAAAAATACTCAAATGGTTATTTTTGGTTCAAGTAGGTAGCCATAAATATAGAAGGATGTTCAAATTCTCTTGCTTTCATATCTTTTCAATATCCAGATTTGGCTAAATTTTCTTATGGATGATTGTCATGTTGGCTATAAATTTAAAAATTCATTAAAAACTACTCACAATAATTTGAAAACAAAAATTTCCTTTATTATTTATGAGAAAACACACAATAACAATTTATGACCCTAACACAAATATTCTTCCTTTATCAAGAGAAGCAAACTCATCTTCAACATTCCAAGTTTAGTTCAATTTGCTACATGTAAAAGGAAAGATATGTTTATTTTCCACTATTGCATAGTCATAACAATTTGGAAAAGATCCCTATCTCTTCTATACCCAATTATAAATCCATTTAACTTGCAAGATCAAAATTAATAACCACCAACTTAAGGAATTGATAAAAATACACAATTAAAAAAAAACCATTAATGGCAAAGAAATGCCAATACAATTTCAAAACTACAAGTTCAAAACTTTGAGTAAGTTAAAATAAAAATAAGGATTTTGGGGGTTAGATTTCTTTAACACTTGTTGTAATATATTGTTCCAAAAGGGACCTAGGGTTGATAATATCAAATAACGCATTTTTTTTTTTGGAAATCTTTGTTTTTATTCTTTGTCAATTTTTATTTTTAAAAATTTAAATTTGAAGCTTGCACCTAGGCCTAGATTTAGACCTAGGATGACCTATGCAACAACTAGACCTAGGCCACATCATGTGTCACTTGAGCTAGATTTCAACCTAGGTAGGCTATGTGACACCTAACTTAGCCTAGGGTTAGATAGTCTAGGTTGCTTAAGCTAATCAAGTTTGTAGGTAAGTCGAGAGGAAGTAGGTAGAAACTTAGCCTAGATAGGTAGGTACCTTAGCCGGAGGTCAGTTTTGTCATTAAATAATCCTCAAAATAGTACATTACATGCTTTCTATCATGTAATGTCCGTAGCAAATGGGGCATACTAAAACCCTAAAACATGGAATTGTCTTCATCGTATGCTATATTATATGATGAGCTCACAACTTGACTTTTAAGGCTTTTTCTGCATTTAAAAAAATAATGAGTAAGATTGCACGTCCATTCCATTGTAGTGCATAATTTCTATGACATAATAGAGTTATCCGTAAAGTAAGAAAAAAACACAGCACCAGAACCCTGAGTTTGGTCATACACAGGGTGAGATTTTTAAAAAAACCTGCAAAATAGTACATTAGCATTCAATGGGGGGATGAAACTCAGAAAGCCATCAATTTTGGTGATAGATAAACTGGGTTTCATCCTGTCTTTCCTTTTTCCAAAGCGACTCCACTGCTGTTACATATATTTTCACTGCTCCTAACTGTACGGCTACTATAATCAGTCTTGAACCTCGTGCATTAACTGCTGAGTTTCAGCACTTCACACTGAGTGAGTTGCAGCATTTCATACCGAGATTTAATAAAATGTCTTTACTTTGCGGATACCACTGAAAGAGGGGAATAGGGGGGTGAAAGGAGGCCCAAAGAGAGGGTGAAGATAGGGTTACTTTCCGGATAACTCTAATATCTTTAGCAAAGGGGGGGGCATAATGAAACCCTAAAACATGGAATTGTTTTGTTTTCTTCATTTGTTGTATTGTAACAAGCTCACAACTCAACTTTTAGAAATTCTTTCTTCATTTGGAATGATGGGTTAGGATTTCATGCCCCCATTAACCCTAAACCACCATAGTTAACCAAGGGACAGGCTACAGCCATTGGAGCATAATCAACAAAGGGTTACAAAACCAAGCCTGCTTTTCTATGGCGTAATGTCCTAATAAAACCCTAAAAGGTGGAATTGTCTTGTTCTTCTGCCATAATGCAAGAAGCTCACAAAACTCTCTCACCATAAGCTCCGAAAGCTTGTGGATTTGTTTTCTCGGATTTGGAGCAGAGAGTCGATTCTGCTGCGGTTGCATTTCTCAAGGAAGGTCTAGAAGTATGCACAAGCTGTGTACATTTCCAGTTTCCTCTTCTTCCTCTTCTTTTTCTTCTTCTTTTTGTTGCGGTGTTTCTGTTGTGCTTGGTAGCAATGACAAAGCTGGCGATAACAGCTCTTGGAAATCAGGATTAGGTTTAGGGCTGGGTGGTGGTGGTGGTGGTGGTTGTTGTTGTTGTTTTCGGTCTGTTCCGGTTGGGAGTTCATGGAACAGCAAGAGTGGTAGTAGTTGTAGTAGTAATAGTATTACAAGAAGAAGAAGATGTGTAATCGCGAATTTGAGTCAGAGAAAGCGATGGAAATCTGAGCCGCTTGTGAAGGGGAAAGTTACAAGAAGAGCATTGCACATTATCAAAGAGATTCGTGGTCTGGAGTACCAGACAGACGATGTTCTCGAACGGGTTTTGCGGAAGTGGGTGCGCACAATGATGCCGGGCAGACGAGAATTGCTTGATATGCTTAAGGAATTCGACAATGCAGACGATCGCGAGCTCTACTACAAGGTGAGAAGAGTTGCACATACTCTGGTTGCACACACACACACACACACACACACACACACACAGAGACACACACACACACACACACACACACACACACACACAGATTAGGGTTTGAATGCTGTTCAACTGTAGCAATGTATGATTCTTTGAATCGTGTGGGCTTGGGAGTTGCAGATCTCTGAGTGGTCTTTCAAGGAAAGCTGGTTTGAAGTGTGTGTGCGAGACTACACCAAGCTGATTGACTCTTATGGGAGGAATTCTCAAATTGAGCAAGCTGAAGCTACAATGTGGTGCATGGAAGAGCAGGGAATTATGCCAGATTTGGCTGCATACACAGTCTTGATAGCTGCTTATGGCCGAGCTGGACAGTTGGACAGAGCAAGGGGAGTGCTGGAGGAGATAAGATTGGCAGGAATTCAACCAGATGCAACCATGTACAAATCACTGATGATTGCTTATGGAAATGTGGGACTGCCCCAGCAATCAGAAGCTTTGTTGGCAGATATGGAAATTGCTGGTGTTGAAGGCAATGCTGACACTTACCTTGCACTTATGACAGCTTATGGAAGGCTGGGACAGGCCAAGGAAGCACAAAGGATTTTTGATTTAATGCATTGGAAGGGTTTTCAAGGAAGCTTAAAAGCATTCACCACACTCATGGATGCTTACAGTCGTGCTGGAGATGTTTATAGTGTTCAGGCTGTCTTTGATAGTCTAAGATTTGCCAAATTACAACCTGATGACTGGGCACTTGCAATTTTGGTTGGAGCATACAGGAAAGCAAACATGCTTGGCACAGCCATGCAGGTGTTAGCAGACCTGGAGAGTGCAAGAATCAAGCCAGGGCCTTTAACCCTAAGGTCACTGGCAGGGGAATTTGGCAAGATTTGACTAGTGAAGGAAGCAGAGTAAACATGTATTTAAGGGCATATATGCAAGTGCCACTCATTTTTTTAGCACTGTCATGGTCAGTATTTTTGACATGATCTCTAGTGATATGATCCTCCACTTTTGGTTCAGAACTGAATTCTGGCTCAGCTTGAGAGATGGTTAGTTGGGGCCACTCAGGTGACAGCTTCACATTCTTTATGTGTCATGTACAATTTTCAATGTACCACTATGCTCTTTCATTGCAGCCCCCAGACAAAGTTGAGACCTTAAATCCATTGGCTATTTTGGAGGGAGGTCAACGGACAAGATGGATTACAATCCACTGCACCCAAGAGATTCCAAGAGGAATAATGGTTGGAATAGAAGCAATTTGCAAAGCCCGTTATGGAGGAGCTGCCAGAACACTGTGCAAAGAGAGATTCAATCAATTGCAATATATTTAGGGTGTTTCCTCTTCTGTTGTGCAATGAGGGTTTGAGGTACTAAACAACAATCCGCCCACTATGCATTGGTCACTTCGTTATGTTACAGAGAGTCTGATGGTTGCACAGTGCATTTGAGCTGTCTTCCTGTGTACTTGCCACCAAGGGGTTGTGATAGTCATAGAACATGAAGGCACTAAGTATTTGATAGATTACTAGTTGACCTAATCTCTTTCATCTGATCTTGAACCTCGTTGGGAGACAGGATGTATACTGATAAATTGCCTAGTTCTCTTTTCTTGCCAGTATTTTGTTCTCACAGGTCCCTTTTAAGAAGCATGGCTTCAAGGAGATAATCTCCTTATGGTTAATCTTCACAAACTTTACTAAAACAGATGCTTATGGTCTCTGCAGGCATAGCAGCAATAATGCTGTGCAATTATGGAGCTCACATTCTTCAAGGATTCTCAGCAATTACTTTCTTCAATATGAATATGTAGTATGTCCAATTTTTCTTGGTTGTTTTGTAATTGATTTTGTGATAGTGGCTTACAGTTTATGCTTTATTTTGAATGTTTGAAGTTGTTGTAAGTCTTGCTTTGCTAAATATGAGTGTTAGTACCTGCTACTGGTTTTGATGAATGATAGCTCTTGATTCAGATTCGTAGGGTCTTTTTCCATCCTCTGCAATGTGATGAGGTGCAGGCTCTCAACCTTCTGAACTCCTCACTGTCTCAAGTGACACTGCCTCATTTGGTTAGCACTTCTCAAAGCATTGTTGCTTACTTCAAACTGACCAATATGCAAAGAGTTGCAGCTGAATGTATCTGTCTGCTTTTCTGGCATTGAGAAATGCACTTTGTCCACAGATTTTAGCCTGCTCTCCAGCCTCATAATGCTTTGAAACTTTAGGAAATTCAACAAAATCTATACACTGTTTCAAGATTTACCCAATTCAAACAAACACACTCAACCATGTTCAAGGAACTAGCCTGGATGCCGGATATTCGTATGCAATCTATGACTGAGGGGGTTGATTGGAAAGAGAAGTCTGGTCCTTTCCCTTAGTAGAATGTATCCACAACAGGCAACCACACCAAGGATACAATCTATTGAAACATAGGAATGTGCCTGGGTCATCTGGGAAGACATTTTTGTTTCCATCCCCATCTCTGATTCTTGTATCAATCTGTAGTATGAAAAGCAGAGTAACAACACAGTTTACTATCACCTGACATTTATAGTACAGTCTGAAGCATCAACTTTTGTACAGCTCTAGTCTCAGGCAGGAATGCCTCTGGGCATATGCCACCAGGTTTGACTGATCATGGCTTCCTACCCAACCATCTCAGCTGCAAATAAAAACTGGATTCATTGCTTCAAAGGAGTATCCTTTGCCCTTCTTTTTCCACCTTTACTGGAATGATCAACTCCTCAGCTATGGTGTCTTTGCCTCCAGAGCAGGTCCCCTATCCCTCTGCATGGGTAGACCAACTTCCTCAAACATGGCCTTCTGCACACTGGGGTCAAGCATCCTGTTTCAGCAAACTTAATGTTGTCCTCAACAATGGATCTGGCAGTGTGTGGGAGAGAAACCTGGCCAGTTCACATTTTGGAGTGAGCTTCCACCATGAACCTTACTGATAACTTTTGTTAGACCAAAACGGAATCATGATCAAGATGGCCCTGCTGATAGAAGCTCCATAAGCTGTGGACCCAAATTGGTGATGTCACCTGCATGCCACAAAATATGATCAGAACTAAAGACACAATCTTCAGGAACATATGAGTGAACCAGTGCTTTTCACACACTACTCAATGAACTTCAATCTGCTTTTGGTTTCTTTGAGGAAGCATAGTGACCCTCATCTTTGGCAGTATCTTCTGGTTGAAGAAGCATGTGCCTCGCCTTTAAAGCACAAATGTTGAGATGCAAATCTTCTGCTTGTCAAACCAGGTAGAAAGAATGCAACAAACCTGCACCTAGTGTGAGCAAAATAACATTGCCCTGAGTGTTAACAATATTTTGGTCAATGGCACCAAGCTCCAAGGCCAGCAGCTCCACTACTCCTTCCTGCCATGCCAAAGATCCTAGTTGGTACCATGTTTGACCTGAGGACTGACAAGGCACATCTAAACAATCACATAGGATCACATGTGTCATCCTACGTGATAAATTGTCATATTGACTTGGAACATATCATCCTACGTGATACGTCATGAGACTGACTTGGATCACAAACACTATCTACTGAAAAGAGAAGAAAATGGTATGGTTCAGTGCCCACTAAAACTGTCATTAGGACCAGAACTGTTTTATCTCATCCATGCCACCAGAAAAGTAGCAGGGCAAGATTTGGATCTGATAAATGGATACCCAGCCACCTGTCAATCCTTGTGTCTAGTAAGATATCCAGTTCTACTGGATAGTCCAACTTCCACATTTTGTCAGGGTAATAGCATGATGGCCATCTGAGGGTAGATTACTAGAGCTTCTGCGGGCTTGCTGCTACCACTCATAAGCAAAAAGTATATATGTAATGCATAAGTGCCAAATACTGTCCAAAAAGAAAATCTGAAAGGCTTTCCTTGGCAAGGTACCGCAGCAAGGAATAAAACCTCACTATCTCAATACACAAATACACATCACCAAGCATGGATGCTCAATTATCTGCCATTCAAAAGAGGTCTCAAGTTTCATGACTGTTGGGTGACTTCAAGAAATGCTAAGACAAAAAGAAGCAGTACCAAGGTGGGAATAAACATGGCAGGAGGACCGACAATAGCAGATGCCAAGTCTTTGCCACTCACATTCCAGTCAAAGATGCTGTTTCGTGCTGTATACACCTGAAGTCACCACCACATCCACTTTTTAGTGCATCATTGATCATTGATTGTCTTAGCTGATGATGCAATTCTCTCAATTAATAAAATTTCCAGTGCATGAAGTCACATCATGTGAGATGGTTGGGAGGGACAAGTCCCCACCAGTAATATAAGCTGTCATCTTGATGCACATCAACATCATGTAGAGAATCAGAGGATGTGATTGATTATACCTCAGTCACAATAACCCGATCTGCAGCGTGGAAAGCCAGTGCGAAATCAGGCAAAAGTTTTTCCAGTCGACTGTATAATCCCCATGTTAATATCTTCCCCAGGAGAAACTACTGATACAAAGAACTACACCAGCATTCTGTCCAGTGCATATGACCACCTATACAATTCCAGGATGTGATCAGTGTGTACACACCAGAGACAGGTAGGAGGAGATCTGGGATCTTCACCTGAAGGTATGAGGTTGGAATATAACCCAAATAGGCTGCTGTCTGAAACGCTGCCGTGCACCCTGTAGCACAGCACGAACCTCAGTTGGGTGATGGGCATAGTCATCAATAATGTAGCACCCCTGCACTTTTCCAATAAGCTCAAAACGGCGTCGTGCCCCTGTAAAACTTCCTAATGCCTTGCTGGCTGCCTCAGCAGCCATCCTCATGTTTGTCAACCTTTTATCATAATTGCTTGCAGGCTGCTTTTCTACTGCCAGCATTGAGATTGCCACAATAACCTGCCCAACATGTTCATCAGTTGAACAACTCTAAGTATGGTAGCAAGCTTGTACAGGATCATAATAGATCTGAAAAGTTGTAATCCACAAACCAAGAATTACAGTGACGAGGAAGACATGATCCTCAACTTGCTTCCAGATCTACACACTACACTCAAAATAGGGAGTGCCAATCAATCGTACCCATAAATTGACAGCAGGTTGAACTTCCATACTATAGAATACATGGATAAAATAAGACAAGCAGCAGCAATCCCTACTCGGAAGATGTGCACATGAATATAAAACCAGTTCTGAGAAGTAGCTTACTGCAAGAGAGTTTAGCACATTATAGGTGCCAGGCAAACACAAGCTCACTTGGGCCATGGGTGTGCCTGCATGCACCTGTTAAACACAATGCACCAAATCAAGCTTGCTTAACTAGCCCCTCTCCTCTTATGTTTGTGTCCAATTCATCTGAAACCAATGCAATACCCAAGCCATCACTCATTTTGGCAGGTAAGGAGATAATAGAAGAAGCAAGTCAAATAGAGGCAAAACTGATGTTGGATCTTTCCAAATGCTCAAAGGCCTGAAAAGTTTCCCAGAGAACACAAGCTCAACTTCATCTTTCTCAGTGCAGATTCTGCTTAAGTTGGTGTAAATGATAGGGGAGTCCATGCAGTACATGACCCTCTTTTATACTACATTCAGAAACAAGACCATTCCTTGCTGCCCTCCTAAGATTCAAAAACTGATTCAGGCTACATCAATCTCTAGGCAGTGAACTTTGACCTTCTATAGAAACAGGCCACATTCAAACTGGATATTCTGTATTGAGGTGGTATCACAAGAAGCCATACCACAATATAATCTGTTCCACCTTCTGCATTTGGTACAAGATCCACTGCACGCCAGTTGTTGGCCTGCCCAAGTCCAAACGTTTCCACATGCACATTTTTAGCATCTGGACAAGCCATATGTGTCTCCTTGGGCTGGAAAACCTCACCTAGTGAACTGGAGCCTGCACTGCCCATCCAAATGACAAACACTGGTATAGTTTTGATTTGGTGACAATCCAAACATGGTACATATTTGCATACAGAGCATAGTCTGCCATACTTTTGTTCAACCAACCATATGGATCCTTTCTCCATATCTGATCCTAAAAAGGCACAACAGACTATCAAGATAGGAGTCTTGCAGTCACCTGTCACCATTGACCAACAGCAGCCCTCCAGGTTTGATCCGCATGACAAATTTCCTGAAGATATCCCTTACTGCTGCCTGTTTTCTCCAACATAAGACATATGAACCAACATGAGTACTCTGAAGTGCAGTAGTATGAAACATGACCTTGCTGGGCACACAGGGACTTGCAAAACTAAACTCCTAGTCTTCATTATTCTCACTGTAGATGTGACTGTAATTCTATCCTACAAGAGCCAACTATCCACTCAAAAAAATTTCTGAACTCTGTTGTCTGCTTCAAGGCAATTGGTTCATCCACCATGTCACCTCTCCCATGATTTACATGCTAGCACTTAATGTCGATTCAGTCTGTCAAGGTTAGAAAGCATACATAATCGGGAAACATGTCAACATGTTCCCATTCAACATTAGTAACAACTGCAAGTGATGGTGACACACCCAAGAAGCATCCATCATACTCATCTGCCTGCAACATACCATCAAGACATTGTTGAACAACATCTGCACACTAAAACCTTCATTTCCTGCCATTCCTTTCCACCAACTTCTCTTGCATGAGCTGCTTTCTGCTGCTAGAAAAGAACAAATGTGCCCACCCTTGTGAAGAGAGCCAACATCTGGACTAGCTCTGGTCATATGACAAGATCTGAATTGGAAGAAATATGCATAATACAAGGATTATGTCAAGTGGTCAATATCCCTAATAAGTGAATTCCTACAATTGAACAGGCTGTACCTCCAAAAGAAACAATTGACCCTTTCCAACCATTGCATTTCTGCCTTTAGGAAACTGCAAGCCATGACACGTCCATTCATTCAGCATGACACATGCAGTACAGTGCACAAAACACCAATCATCTACCTATAGCATGTACTGAGATCAATCTGCACGCCTGCTTATGATGCCTTCAAAATCAATGCAAGAAAAATTGGTGTATTAGTCTTGTTTCTCAAACAGACAACACCCAGATAGAAGAGGTTTTTCCATCCATGCTTCACAGCAGTCAATAGTAAAGATAGTCTCAACAACTGTCTGCAAGAGCTGAAAGGACTTGATCCATGACTTCTTTGACACTGACAAACAATTCTCAAAATGGTAAGCTGTGCTCTCAGAATCCATTACCCTTGACTGGCAATACAATAAGTAGACTACAGGAATGCTGACTTCAATAATATACCACAGAGAAGAAGAAGAAGAAGAAGAAGAAAAAAGAAGCTGGAACCTTAATCCTGCAACTATGTTGAAGATCTAATACTAGCCAGTACCCCCCAACCGCTTCTCTTTCAATAGAAATGTCTGACACATCACACTGAAAACACCACCCAGATCTGCTTGTTGATTGAAAAAGAGTACCTGAGGCACTTGGGCACCCAGAATGACAGTAATGTCCTCACCTAGGCTGCAAAGAGCAACAGCCAGCATAGCCACAGTTGTACTCTTTCCTGCATGACCAGCAAACACACAACATAAACTTGAAAAAGCTAACAACAAAAAGTAGAAAAGATGTCACATAGGACCAATGCAGAACAAATTCCATAAGCAAAATTCAAGTCCAAGTAAGTGTACCGTGAGAGCCAGCAACTGCAAGCAGTTTGTAGCCTTCTGTCATCTTGCCCAGCCATGCACCCCTCTTGTATCTGACCACACACACCATCATCACACCACTTAGGAGACTCTGGCAAGCACTTATGCACTTCTTCAAACCCAATCCTACCATCTCTGGATCTACTACACCCAGCTATTTTCCTCATTAGTGTGATAGTCCACAATTCACATACTCCCAGAGCAAAAGGGTTGCACCACATTTGTCCTTCCTCTGTGGACTCTACTCTCAGTTATTTTTCTTGTGTATTAGAGGGACAGTCCATGACTCACACAGGTACTCCAAGAGCCCGTGCGACGTCTACCTCTTCATTGCCTGCCACTACTGCACTTGACACAACAACTGCATCTGGCAATGGTGCCCCATTCCGCACCATTTGCTTTGCCTCATGGCCTTCATATACCCTTGCTCCTGCCTCCCTCAATTCCTCTAATTGCTCATTCCATGCAATGTCTGAGCCACTCACTTGCCATCCCTGGCATGCCCCCTCCCATGCACCTTCTATTGCTTAATCACTTGGCACTCTCTCTCTCTCTTCTTAGCATCTGTTGCAAATTCATAAACCTCACATCCCACATATATAAACAAACCCTGTTCCATCATCACAATTCCTTCACCAAGCAAACCCAGCAAGAATCATCAAAATACAAACTATGGTGGGAAGAGAAGGGAGAGAGCAGGCTCATCAGAACACATCCATATCTTGCTGCCATAGAAAGAAAAACACAATGCCTGCAGCTAACCTAAAACCGAGAGACTCACTCTTCTCTTAGAAATTGCAACAGAACGATATCAAAACCCTAGAGGATGATCCTGTAAACTCGGTTGCAACCTGTTCCAAGGCAAGGAAGGCAAGCGCAGAGAGACCGGCTCCTCCAATCCCGACGAAATGCACCAAACCTGGAGAGACAGAACCCTCCTCCTTCATCACCCTGGTTCCCACCCGCTCCTCTACTACCATTACTCTCCAACCTGCACGTCCACAACTTCCATGCTCCCATCCCAGCTTCTTATTGAAAGCTGGCACTCCTCTTGTTCTTGCTCTTGTTCTTCTGCTTCCTCCTCCTCCTCCTCCTCCACAACACCATCCCTTCTTCTGCTGCTGTCCGCTGGCATCCGCAGACAGCAGCACTCTCCAGGTAGCAGCAACAGCAACAACATTGGAAAGAGCAGAGCTTGTAGGAAACCCTAAAATGCTGCTACTGCTGCAACTCATTTGCTTTTTCCTTCTTCTTGTTTGTTTGTTTTGTGCTCCCCTCCTCCTCCTCCTCCTCCTCTTCTTCTTCTTCTTCTCCTTCTTCTTCAGGAAACAAGCAAACAAAGTTTTGGTTGCAAATGAACATGAGTTGTTCAAACCACAAAATGATTGGAAAAACACATCAGACCCCTATACTTGCAAAAGGCAATAAAAGCAATAGAGTTATCAGTAAAGTCAGGCGATTAGGGGGCGAGCGAGAACGGCCAGTTTTGGCATAATAAGGCATCAAACATGTAATTGAGAATGAAAATGTTACCAAGCGAAATAACTGGGACCCAAACTACTTTTTCGGTAAACTGAGTTTCATCCTGTCTTTCCTTTTTCCACTGCTGCTGCTACATATATCTTCACTGCTCCTTACCTGTACAATTATTATAATTAGTCTCGAACCTTGTGCATTAAATGCTGAGTTTGAGCATTTCATACTGAGATTTAATATAAGAACTCAAGCATGCAAAGTTGATGTAAAACCCAACTTTTAGTTACAAAAGTCAAACTTCACACACGACAAAACTTATTAGAAACTTGGATTGGTTATCAAATTTCAAAAACCATGATTTGGAAAGAAGTATGTAGTGTGAATTGGGGATAAACATGGCTTTGTTCATATGTGCTTACAAATTTTTTGTGGGTTCAAATTTTGGAGATGATGATGCCTCCTTTTGTTCTTGACTTTTAAGCAAGTTGTGTGTTCTACTAATATTTTTCAACTTGGAATTAGGGTTTGTGTGTTCATAAATTGTTTTGGTAATGTCATCCAACTTCACAATTTGGGGTTATCACCATGCATTTTCACAAAGATTGTTACCTCATATAATTCATCCCATTGTTTTTTTTAATGTCAAAACTCATGATGTGGTAGGGTAAAATTTCAATCTTAAAATATCCAAAAGCACACTTTAAAAAATACTACCAATGTTATTTTTCATTTTGCATATGCAAAATGTTATAGCTTTCTCCATGAGGTTGGTGTGTATTAAGCAAACTCTATTATTTTAAAAGCAAGTTCCATACATCAATTCTCTTTTGCATCTCTTTGGGACTAACATTCTTGTGACAGAATTGAAATTTTATTTATTTTTTCAATATTTTAAACAATATCCAATCATGTTAATGTATGTGTGCATGATTGCAAAAGCTTTTTAAAAACACATAATTTTTTATTAGATTCTCAATTAGAAGCAAATAAATAATGAAAATTCACTACTACAAAAACAAGTTATTTTGGACAAGTGTAAAAAAAAATCATCTTGTCAATTTATACAAATCAATTTAGACATGTCTTGTGTGATTGGGTTTTTTTTACTATAAATCTATTAGACTATTTGATCGGTCATTTTGATTATTGGATAGTGGACCATTTGACTAGTCACATTTCTATCCAATTTATTTTTGGATTATTTTTATTAAAAAAAATTGTGTAAGTAAATCTATGTAGATAGGTAGGTTATATATAGGTTTAGGTAGGTCATAAAAAGGCAAGTAGGTAGGTGGTAGTCTAGCTTAATCTACTTAACATAACCTAATCTATTTATCCTAACATTTTAAGCATATATACAGGTTACAAGTATTAAAAATTGAACCTTTCACCTTTTCAATGATAAACTAGAACTTACTAATGGACTACTCCTTTCAAAGTTTACAAAAATTGTTAAGTTTTTTTTATTTTATTTGTTTATTTCACATCATTAATTATGTAAATAAATAAGGAAGTTAGGTAATTAGAAGGATGCATGATGTTTGGTAGGTAAAAGGGTAGGTAAGTAGGTAATTTATAGTCCATAGGAGGTAGGTAGGTAAGGATTTTGGATGGTAGGTGGGAAATAGGAGATAGGTAGGTAGGTAAGGATGTAAAATGGTAGGTGGGAAATAGGTAGTATGTAGGTGGGGAGTATGAAGTAGGTAGGTATGTAAGTAAATAGGTTGGCAAATAAAGATGTAGGATGGTAAGTGGAAAGTAAGAGGTTAGTCAAGGTGTAGGTAAATAAGTTGATGAGAAAAAAATGTAAGATGGTAGGTGGGAAGTAGGAAATAGGTAGCTAGGTAGGTTTGTAAGATGGTAGGTGGGTAGGTATGTAGGGTGGCTTAAGTTATTGTTGGTAGTTATCTTGACTAATTAAATAACATAGGATTGTCCCATTTGACCAGAACACCATTGTCCATTTTGATTAAAAATGTCATTTTGCTTTGTCCAATTTGACTAAAGGCCATTGGTCATTTTGACTAAGGTGATCATTTTTTGTCCAACTTTGACTATATGTTCAATTTGACACATAGTCAAATAGGTCATTTTAGTCAAGTTTACCAATAAAAATGCACATGTCATTTAAACCCCAAGCCTATAGTCAAAATGTACATGTCCACTAATAAAAAATGACTTGTCAAACAACTTGGACCTTTTGAAAAACCATGAATCATAGTAGTGAATGATAACCCTTTCCCCAAAAAGAAAAAAAAATTGAACTATCATTAACCATTAAAAAAAAAGAAAAAGATTTATGGTAGGACCCCTTACAAAGAAAAAATCCCCCTCCCACCTCCTTTGAATTTACAAAATATGTAAATAACAATATAAAGTCCCATAATTTAGTTATTTTTATAATATGATTATGTCTATTTTGAAATCCAATATATAATTACTATAGGGTATGAATTAATCTTCAATGTTAGAAATAATAATAATAAATATATGTTGAATATTTTAAATATTATTTGTTAGTAGGTTCAATTAACATTTAATAAGTGAATTAATATTGGTAAGTTCAATAAATAGGTTTTTAAGTGAACTAGTATAATAAGTGAAACTAAGAATGAAACTTGGAGGAATGTAAAATGAAAGATCTCTTCACATCATTGACAATTGAAGCTTTTCGAAAAAACTTAAAATTTAAATGAATATTTTGCAATTTGTCATTTTTTGATTACCTAGTTGAAGAATATGCGAAATGCATATTATATGTTTTAAAAATAATATTATTATCACATGATTTTATCATATTCAATTGCATTCTCATCACTTTGAGTGAATCACTAAATCTCAATCATCATTTAGTGGCATTAGAATCAATATTCAAGTTGATAAGTAATATTAATTTTTTTCCTTCCAACTTGAACATACACACATTCTTAATACAATTGAAAATTCCACCAAAAAGTTAAAAATCAATACAATGTTTTCCACAAACATCCAAAATACTTATTTTAAAAGTTAAAAAAATTGGAATATTTTCATAAACATCAACGCTTTTTTATTCTTGAAATAATTTGATAATCACATAAATCTTAAAAGGTTGAAGATGTTTTTATTTAGAAAAATGGGATGTTGGGAAGCTTTAAAGTAAAAGTTGCAAGCTTTTTTGTGATTGATAGTAATAGACAAAGTTGCCACAAAAGGTTCAATTAATTAGCTTGAGACCTTTTGTTAACAAAATTAACAAAATTAGTTATTTCATAAGTTTTTTTCTTTGCACATGAATGTCAAATGTTTAAAATAAATATGATGCATGCATAAATGGGATGAAAAAATTTCAATCACTTGTAAATTTCCACAACCATAAAATATCAAAATTAGATTCCATCTTTGGTTTGGAGTTTTCTATTCGACCACCTTGTTTTATTATTCTATGAGACATAGAAGGCTATTCAAACACATTCATATACAACAAATATTCAAACCATGGATTGTTGGGTTTGTGTGTAATTTGTATGTGTTGAATTTAGCTTTCCAATTGTTACGGAGCATCTTTCACATCTAGGGTTTTTAGTAGATTTACATGTTGAACTTTTTGGTGTCATTGAGGTATTGACGATGAAGAAAAAATTGTGTTAAAATTGTAGAAACATTCGCAATTTGCAAAACAAGCATGTTCATGTTTGCTTACATTTTACACTACTTTTGATTTTCATAGTATTAGTTTAGATAAATAATATATATAATATATATATATATATATATATATATATATATATATATATATAATCCTAATAAGGTAATCTTGAAGTGCAATAGATAACTTCTAGTAAGACTAGCCTTTGTCCCATTTGCACAAATGAATGAAAATGCCTCAATTCACAAAGAGCTAGATGGGTGTTAATAATTTGGCAATTTGCAAATAGAGTTGTTATATATTGCTTTGCTTGCTTTTCTAAATATCACTAGAAGTTGGTAATTATAAACTACCAAAGAGATACATGGAAAAAAATGGTTTTTGGGGGGGTAAAATGGTCTAAAATTTCTAATTTTTCTGAAATTTTTGGCTAAATGTTCAATATTACAAAATTGAAAAGAAAAGGAAAACCCTAATTTGGATCCAAGCATTTGCATGGTTGTGGAAGTCTTTGAAGAAAGAGGGATGGAAAAGAATATGGTTGATAACATGCCCTTGGAATACCCAAAAAAAGTCTGTAGCATTGGAGGGCTCTCTCAAGAGGGTTTCTTTACTACAAGAAATCATGTAATCCCTTTGAAGTACCCTAGTAGTACCTTGGCCAATTCGACACTAATTATATTATTTTCAGAAAAATGTTGAAATCTCCCCCAAAAATTATTTCTTCCAAATCAAAAAAAATAATTGTGAAGGAAAATAGTGAATATTTTAGGAATATTCCATTTTGTTGAAAATTAAAATTTCAAAATTAATTAATTATTCAATGAACATTTTTTCTTAGGACAATAATGGAAGAAGACTCAAGTTTTTCAAGTACCAAAAAACCTTTGAAGAATGAAAGTTTAATGGAATAAACTTTTCATCACCCATGTTCAAAGCATTGCTAAGACCTAAAAACCCTAAGCTTTTCTTACACCCAAAGAATAATGCTAAGACCTAAGATCTTAAGCTTTTCTTCCACCCAAAGCATGCTAAGACCTAAGACCTTAAAGCTTTTCTTCCACCCAAAGCATGCTAAGACCTAAAGACCTTAAAGCTTTTCTTACACCCAAAACATGCTAAGACCTAAGACCTTAAGGCTTTTAATCTTTACTCAAAAAACATAGTTATCTTATTAGCCCCAAAGGAGTCCAAATTGGTTCGTAGGAATTTGGACCCTTGATGCCCATCTAAAGTGGGCCTTAGTCTTTTGCTCTTTGTTTTTGTTCAAATGGGTGTTTTGTGGGATCTTGCTTGCTCTTTGCATTATTGCTTTTGTTCAAATGGGGTGTTTTGTGCTACCATATATATGCTCACTTTCCTCTTCTTGTGTTAACAAGGGGTGTGTCACACACTATGGCCCTTGCCATTTACATTATTAAAAAGGATCTTAAGGCAAAAGAAAGAAGAATTATGGAAACTCAAATATTTATTTTCACCATGCAAAAATTATAATCTTTCAAAAAAAAAAAATCTTCTAAAAAAGAAACCAAAATCCTTCAACATATTATTATTATAACTCTATTATAACTAATTTCTCATGTTTCAACACAAGCCAAAATATATCATGTTTCAAAAATGCCTCATATAAAAATAAAATAGACCTATTATTTATTATTAGCTTAGGGGCCTATAAAAATCCCTT
>Ga0116231_10004397_pt1 | contig 28554 bp, 29 predicted proteins | sample S1TSphgellanicum_2_FD_89695 | JGI IMG/M metagenome (GOLD analysis project Ga0116231, IMG submission 89695) | Host-associated microbial communities from peat moss isolated from Minnesota, USA - S1T2_Fd - Sphagnum magellanicum MG | ecosystem: Host-associated > Plants > Peat moss > Unclassified...
AAAAAAAAAAAAAAAATAAAAAAAAAAAAAAAAAAAAAAAAAAAAAAAAAAAAAAAAAAAAAAAAAAAAAAAAAAAAAAAAAAAAAAAAAAAAAAAAAAACCTTGATTGCAGATGGGTGTAATAACTGGGTATGAGAAGAGTCCGCGAATGCATTTTTGCTCCTCGGCAGCGATTTCACGAAGCGATCGGCCAAACGCAAGTGTTTCTGTTGTACTGTGTAAATCCACCACCTACGTCATGTGGGGTGTGTGAAAGTGCAGTCACGTACACCATTCTTGGCCTAGCTGATTTGTGTCCCTCTTGTTCATTTGAACGATTCCATATCACTGGTCATGTGGATCAGCTCTGGCATTTGGCATGAACTGCACAGGCTATGACGGTCTTTTCAGAGCTGACACTATTGGCCATAGGTGTGGATAATTGGACCCCTGGGGTGCCATGGATGAGGAGGATCTGGGGTTTTGGTATGGTGTAATCAGATCAGCTTGGAAAGAGCTTCTGATCCCCAAGCTGAGATGTTATGTATCGATCCCTGTGGCAGAGATTGACACTGAAAATTGTAGATGTTTGTCTTATTTGTTGTTGAGGTATTGAATGGAACTAGACAATTGCACTGTCTTGATTCCAGTTGTATCTGTCAGACTACTGCTGGTGCTGAAAGTTGAAGTTCGTGTGCACTGTGGCTCTGCCTCAACAAGTTCAATAAAGGCACATGACATTTGCATCTTTGCAAGTGTCAGCTATGGATTGAAGATTTTCCAGAATGGTTTGCCTAGGGAAAGGTAAAAACAGTTTCGATGGTCTATGGCCTATATTCAGAGCCATATCCTGGCCTGGCTGCTTGCCATTCCAATTGTGACTTTGCCTCCAACTGTTCTGATGTGTGTTATGAGCATACTTTTCATGACTATGTAGTTAAATTTCAGTGCAGTGTCTGAAATTTATTGCACATGGGATTGTATTTAGTTCATCTCCAATGACCACTCTGTACAATAGTATACAAGCAGACCAGAACAGTGACATCTTGAGTTGTGAGCTGAAATGTGAATTTATCAACTGATGTTCCTAGTGTAATGACTTCTGCCAAAATGACGGGTGCATGTATAGTATGCCAACTTAGTCAACAAATTTTTACAAGAGGCAGAGGACTTCTATGACTTACTATTCTTTTGGGCTTCCCCTTATTCTCTGGGTTTTCTGGACACTAGCTGCTATACCGTTCCACCATTTCTCTCTCTTTAATTTCTCGTCCTCTCACATTTTGTCACTACCATTCATCTGCTGCTGCTTGCTAGATTTCTCATTGCTACTCTAGAGCTTATTCTAGGAGGCTTCACACCATCTTTCCTCTCCATTGCTTTTGCTCTCTTTCCATGCTTGGTACCCTTGTTTCACACCTTTTTTTCTCCTTGCAAAATAGCCTCTCCTTGCCTTACCACACAAACCATGCTTTTATCAAACACAAAGAACACAATCCAACAAACCACCACAATCAATGACAACAAAACAGTACAAGTAATGTGCAAAGAACTCTGTCTATCCCAGTATGAGGAGGAGATTGCAAGGTTGAAATTGTGAACACAATTAATTGATATGGTTTGTTCATGAGGATGTTGCAAGGTTGAAATTGTACACAGAATTGAAGGGTTTGTGCATGCCTCAATAAATCCAAGGAAGGATGTGTTGAAATCTCCAAATTCTTGTTTAAAAACTCCCTTGCACTTTGCATGTCTTTTGCATTGGTGGCAACTTGTATAACATTTGAGTGCCGCATTTCTGAAGTGGATTTCTCAAAACAATTCATGACTTCCACTCTAACAAATCTCATTGGCAATGTTGGGGCTTTTCTCACCCCAAAAGGCACAAGCCTATTTCACACATGTTGGATACCATAGTACAGGGGTGGTGGCTTCAGCATGCGCTCTGTCTGCCGAATAATTAATTAAATATGAAGATTCCGTTTCAAAACATCCAACATTCTGATAATATACCCAACAAGATTCTTCATTTTCCTTCACAAAATCGCTTCTTTGAAAAAAAAAAGTCAGAAATTCCGTTTCTAGAAATAATATAATTTGTGCCAAAGCACCAAGGTACTATGGTACTATTGATATATTTTCTACACTAAGACAAGGGTATATTATCACTAAGGTAATAAATATACCCTTGTCTCTATACCATCCAGCATTTTTTTGGGGCCAAATTTCCACCACTTGGCAACAAAAAAAAGTCTAGTATGACTTACACAAAATTGTAAAAAATGTGTCAAAGTCAGCAGATTTCCAGGAATTTATTTATTATTTTTTCTGGAATCGCCATATTTAGACAATAGGTTTCAGCGTAGTGCCAAAATAGAGCAAGACTCTTGAAAATTTTCTACTTCCCTCTTTGAGCAGTGTGGCTACATCACAAAATTGAAAAGAAAACAAGGGGTGTGTCACATTGTGGCCTTGCCATTTACATTAAAACGTATCTTAAGGCAAAAAAAGAATAATGGAAACACCAAATTTTCACCATGCATAAATATAATATTCAAAAAATCCTCTAAAAGAAACCAAAATGCTTCAAGATATTATAACTCTATAACTAATCTCAAGTTTCAACACAAGCCAAAATATCATCTTAAAAAAATCCTCATACAAAAGTAGACCTATTATTATTACCTAGGGGCCAAAATCCCTTAAGCTAATATACTCTATAATAAATCTAAACACAATATCCTTGGTAGTGGTATGATTTTAAAAATCTTCTCACCAATGTTTTCTAACTTCTTTTTGTTTTTTAATGCTTCACCTGCATTCTTTCAACACCATCTTCTTGCTGAGATTTGTGGCTGCTGTAGCAACACATCTCCTGTTTTGTATATTTCTGAGATTTGTCTTGTTGTTTTCCAACAGCATCTGGACTTTGCCTGATAGTGGGGCAAGAAAGAAGAGTACCCACTTTTGTTTGGTAGTTGATGCTTTCTGCTTTGGGTTAAAGTCCTGTAAAGCTTTATTAAAAGAAAAACACACCATAGATCAGGAAAATGTAAAAAGGAGTAAAATTAAGAAAAAGGGAGAAATGACAGGATGTCAAGTTGCCTCGAAGTAGGTGTGGAAGTCTCTCCATGTCTATAAGTCGCTTGTGGCAGGTTTGCCATATTTATATGTCAAAAATCGATGGCTTGTAATAGATCAGTTGTGGTGATGGGAGGTGTGTCTTGAAGGGGTGAAAGTCGAAAAGTAGTTAAGCCTACAACTACTGCCCGACTTAAAATGGAGGACGCTTGCATCGTTTGTAATGTGATCGAAACTTTTTGACAAAGAAAAGTAACCAAGGTAGATGAAGGCCATTTGACCCTTTCAAGTTCCAAATGGCATTAGCGTAATCAAGTAAAAAATATCGACATGTTTATGTAAGTAGCCAAATATTTCAATTGTTAAGGGGAGGAATTGATTAGTGGGGTGTCAATTGCAATAGCTCCTTTTCTTGGTTTGAGTTGCATTGGAGACGACAAATCCTTGAATTGCACAAGATTAGGGAAGTAAATCCGCTTGAGTTGAGTTAGCAATGACAACATCAGTTAGGGTGTGAATGTCATTTTTGGTAAACACAATGTTAATTTGTTGACAAGAGGAATTGAATGTGGGTGAAGGAAGTGCATGTAATTGTTCTCATCCCACATGGAAGCTAACATCTTGTGCAATAAATGCAAAGGTGAGGCAAATTGCATCATGGGTTTTAATGCATTCGTTACCATGAACACAATGTAAGAGGTGGATACCCATAGGGTTGATGGGATGTGTGCACACACATTGAAAGATGCTTACAATTGAGGGATGGGGTAGTCTAAGTTGCTTACGAAGTGTTGTGGAAAAAATTAAAGAAGATAATCGAAAGGCTAGGAAGATTGGTCAAGTTGTAAGCCAAACGTTCACCCTTGGGCCATAACATGATAATATTCGGGCATGATGGGCTTCATATATCTCGTCAGAGGGCATGCTAGAAAGGGTATCATGGTGTAGATGCTTCGAGATGGAATCTTGAAGTTGAATCATTTGTTGTCCAATGAGTTGTTCAAATGGAAGAAAACATGCATGGGCTAAAGGTGGTTGAAGTTCACATGTCGTCTTGAAGTGTTGTTGTCAACTCGTGTTAAAGCTTTAAAATGGAAGGGATGATGATCAACCATAAACCTAATAATTATGACTAAAGCGATAAGGACCCAATTCCCTAAATAGGTTGTTAAGGCGATAGTGGATGTCGATATGAGCATGACACCATAAAAAATTCTTAGGAGGGAGGCTTGTTTATGAAATATAAGTCCGTTTGGGTTATCAAAAGATCTTAGACCCAAAAGGCGCCTAAAATTTAAAAGAGGGAGGATTCAAAAGAAATAAGGGACTCTGTGAAAATGAAAAATGGAGGTGTGCACTGTAAAAAATATGATGGGCGTTGCACAAAACAATGAGTTAGAATTCCAAAGGTCACCTGAACATCACTCATTTTAGGGAAAAGGTCCACATGTCAAACATTTTTTAACAAGACGTCTTTGATGAAAGATGATGTGAAAGTTAAAGTGCCCAATGGAACCCTTAAAATTCTAATTCCTTCAGATGGGGTGGCAAATTGGGATGGGGTGTTGAAGTCTGGTCACAGGCCAGAAGGTGACCATGCTATGCATTTTTTAAGTTGGATAAAAATACCTATGACATGAAATTTGGTTTGGAAATGCTCATATGCAAATGACACAATTGAAAGGGGACCTATGATGTGAATGTCATCTACAATAGATGGAAATAGACAAGAGGGGAAATGATTAGTTGTAGAACATAGGGCCCTAAAGTGGGTTAAAACGAATAGTGGCCCCCCCTTCCCCCCTTAGGATCACCTTGACGAGTTCCCATGGCAAATGGGGTGATTATGACATCACCTTCACGATTATGATGACTATAAAACAGAGGTGATTCAAATGCATAGAATGCATGGACAAAAGGGATGAATTATATGATATCCCCACTTGTTGCACAAAATTCTTGAAATATGACCCTTCTTGACACTTAATTGAAAGCATTTGCCACATCCAACTAAAAAACAACCCAGTCGAGGTGAAAGTCCCATGGATTACTACTTCACAACCACCTTTAGTTGTAATTCCAAATTTGTGTGGGGAAAAATGTGTTGCAAAAGCTTCACGGAATTAAAGGCATAAAACACCATTTGTGAGTTGATTCAATGTTTCCCCCATTGTAATGGGACGAACTCCATTTGAAGGCTTGGTCATGGCTAAGAGGTGGGCCGTTCCAAGGACACATGCAATTTGGGGTGGAATGTGACCCTGTGCGATATGATAACAAAATTGAAACAATTGAAAAAATCCACTCATTGAATATTTAGGGTGAAAATAATTTTGAAGGTGTTCAAAAACCATCCCATAAAAACCATTTGTTAATAAATGCAACATGTGTTGGAACACCAACTTGAAGGAATAAAAAAAAAACTCAAGGTCTTGGTTTGGTTCGTAATCTTCGAAGAAAAGGGAAAAATAACCATTTGATTCAGGGTGTAATGTGGTGAGAATTGAGTGGTGTTGAAGGACATGGGTGTGAGAGAAAATGGTGCCAAAACACAAATTACTCGAAAGTATTCCCTTACATGCCCAAGGGCTAAACTTTGGAATTGGCATTTGTAAGTTGGAGGATCATGTTGGGGAAAAAGGATAAAACTCAAATTGGCTAACAAGTTTAGGTTCGTAAAAAAATAAATTCTTGCAAGTTTTCCTAGTCACATGCTAAAAAACAATGAAACTGAATCCGTGTTTCCCTATACCTTGTCACCCCACCACAAAGGGGCAAAACGAGACACCATTGGGGTAATAGGAGGAGCAAGTGCCAAATTGCCACATTGTACGGGTCTTGCGTTAATTTATTTAACGGAAAACGAAATGCCACTTGTACATCACGCCATAGAACGGTAAGGATGCAGTTATATAATTGAGGATGACAAAAACTTAAATGAAAGGACCCAAGGACACCTAATGTTCAAACTCATGTCCAAGCTAATACATGTGGGGTGGGTATAAAGGAAAGTATTGAGTTGCAATGATCACAAGGGTTTGGATTGGATGAATTAGATGTCTGACTAAAATGTTGATAACGAGTTAACCCTTTGACTTGTAAATTGTCGCCCACAAGTGGGGCACAAGATTTTAAATGGAGTTTAAAGGTGTGTTGAAGAAATGAAAGTAGGTTAGGGGGGTATGATCATGGCCAATTGTAAGGACCAATAGTGTGTGAAGGGAAAAATGTCCTAGTGGTGCATGATTGAAGGAGTTTGGGAAAGTGTAAGGTTGGGATCCCACATTCACATGAAGGGCTAGGGGTTGGTAGGGGGAATTAGTAGGTGGTGTATGATTTGTTGGAATTGGAGGGGTAATTAATAGGGTGGTTTGTGGTTTGCATGGGGATAAGGCGGAAGATAGGTCAGTGGTGACGCATGATGAGGTGAATGGGCGATGGGAACTACAAGGTTCAATGGAATGTGATGAATTGGGGGACATGGGGCGTTTGGTGCCCATGAGATAGGAGGTCTATTATGAACATGGGCCCATTTTTTAAAGATTGCCTATTGCTATAAAATAATCTTAAATCTACAAAATTAATCACACAATATTAAATGAAATGAAAGGAAAAATATAGGAAAATTTCCAATGAGTTTTTTGCTAGGGCATTATGCCAAGGCTAAACCCTAACTTTGCTATACGCATGGGTGTCATGATCACTAATCTACTGGATTTAATAAGACCTAAACACTCAAATACCAATATATTAAAGTGGGACCTATTTGCGCAATTGTAAATACATCCCATGTTTTAAACATTGCCTATTTCAACACAGTAATTTAAAACTTAAACCAACTTCATAAGATTAAACAAATCAAATGGAAAAAAACAATGAATTGTCACAAATAAACAAGTTATATTTCAAAAGATAGTTAAACTTAAAATTTGCTAGAACCTTCGACATCATCATTTTTACTTTATTAGGTTTAACACAACCTATACATTTAAAAAAAAAAACTATTGTGCAAGAATTATAGGCCCAATTTTTTTTAATATGTTATTATTTGGACTACCCAATTAATGTAGCATCCAACTTCAATAATATACAAACACCCTAGGCTCAATCATTTGCTTTAAAAAAAAACCCTAAAAAACATATTGTTGGTGAATGACTAATCATTAAGTATTGACAGTTTATAATAAAAAAAAATTATTGTGCTTAATTTGTAAGCAATGACTAGATTCTTGATGATAAAATATTTTATAAACTTGACGAAAACATAAAGAAAAGGACTCACCACAAAACAAAACCCAAACAAAAGAAAAGCAAAAAGCACAAAACTCATTTTCTTTTAGCCTCTTCACCTTTGTTGTTTTGTTATCAATTGATGTTGATGTCGTCACTATCGTACTCCTTTGCTCTTGCTCTAGAAAATGATTGCCCTCATATGTCTCATCGTGCGATGAAAATTTTAAAAGTAGCTTTACAACTAATCCCCCTAATGAAGCTGTAACGGGACAACCAACAACACCTCTTTATATTGAAATGGAACTGGAATTTACTATCCCCCATTTCCTGAAGGTCCCCTACCTACAAATTTTTTTCTTTGTCTCTGTTTGTCCCTCTTTGTCTGTCGTTCTCTTTCTCCTCTTTTTGTGCGGCACTAACTATTGAGCTCAAGGAAGCAACGGCAGTAGTGGCAGCAAAGCTGCCACTGCCATCGCCACCCATACTGTAGCAAAACCCTCACTGCTACTGTTAGTGGTTCTTCTTCATTCTCACTTTATCCTACCCTTATGGAAGTGGAGTCTGAAAATCTTCCTTCTTCTTGAGCGCCTCCATTGCTGCTACATATATTCTCACTGCTCCTATTTGTACTGATTGTTCTCAAACTGTCACTGAGTGGTAGATGATGCTCTGCTTTGGGTGGCTTCCTTTTTTCCTGGAGATTTTGGGCTAAGTTCTGCTGAGTAACTTGAAGGGAAGAAAGGAAGGAAGGAAAAATTTAGGGTTTTCGATCCATCTTAATTTCTCTTTGTCTGGCACTGGATGGATTACCATTCTTCTTTTTGTATACATACATAGTATACCTCCTTTATTCATTGTGGGGTGGTGGTGTTTAAAAAAAGGAGATGTCAGAAAATTCAAGATTGCATGCTGTTATGGTGCCATTTCCTTTACAAGGTTGTATTACCCCACACCTGCAGCTCGCACAGCACCTAATCAGCTCTTATGACTTCTTCGTTACCTTTGTCAACACTACCTACAACCATGAGCGATTGATGGGATTGCAGGCAGCTGAAACACGGCAATTGGAGTAAGTTCATGAACTTCTTCTCCTTTGTATCAATCCTTGAACTGGTCTACTGTTGTCTGAGCTGCTGGTGTCCTCATCACAATTCTAGCAGTTTGTGTCGAACTGAAAAGATATGTCAGAGCTTGGTAATGTTCTCATGCAGGCAATGACATTAAATGCGGTTCCAGCATTACATTATCTGATCTCCATTTCTCCACAAATTGCAGAATGGCAGATCATTTTTCATTCAGACTGTCTGTTATTGAGACACGTTCTAGGTTCTTCCTTCATTGCTTGAAAATCTTGGACCATGGATTTCAGACTGGCAAATGGGTCCACTCTCTCCACTCTGACAAGAACCTGCACATCCCAACAGTACTGCAGATGAAAACTACAGAGTGACAAGGGAAATTGTGCTTTTTTTTTTTCATGGTTTTTCTTCTGTTTTTGATGTGTCACAGGTCAAGTTCCCGTATAAAATTTGTTCATGTGCCAGATGGCTTGCCAGAGGATGATAACCGCGGAGGAGACTTGGCTCATGTTAGAGCTGCAATGGTGGCACTGGAACCCGTGTTTGTGGATTTGTTTCAGCAATTGCTTAATGAATCTCCTGTAACATGTATTATCCGTGATGTTTATATGCCCTCGGCCCATAAACCAGCAACAAAACTTGGCATTCCTGTGATTGGATTTTCAACAATGTCAGCAGTGACTCTGTGGTGTCTGGACCATGTCGAAACATATTTTGCTGAAGGTCTTCTTCCCCTGCCAGCCCCACCTGATCATCAGTTAGCCAAGTCTTTGCAACAAGCCCAGATTGATGAGGAAGCAGCTATGCATGAGCATCCTATAACTTGTGTGCCTGGTGTGCCCCCCTTTGTGAAAGTCAAGCATTTGCCTTCTGCTTTCCTTGAAAATGATGTTGCAGTGATAAAGCATTTCACTCAATTTCAGAACCCACTCATGCATGAGTGTGACTTGGTCCTGCTCAACACATTTGAAGAGCTGGAGGCCTTAGTCCTTGAGGCCATGCAAGCTAAAGGTTTCAATGTATGCCCTGTTGGGCCACTTCTCTTTTCTCCCAGTTTCAATGTGGACGGTGAGGCAGCAGCTAATAGTTTTGTCTCCCAGACTAGCAGCACCCTGTGGCTTGAAGATGAAACATCTTTAGTTTGGTTAGACCAGCAGAAACCGTCAACTGTCACATTTGTCTCCTTTGGAAGCATTGCAACAATGTCCATTGAGCAGATTTGGGAGCTTGCATGTGGTCTTGAGATGAGCAATCAACCATTCCTGTGGGTGATCCGACCAGATCTCATTCGACAAGAGGACTCAAACAGCCATGCACAATTTCTAACCTCCTTTTCTAGCTTTGTGGAGCGCATTAAAGGTCAGGCTCTCATGGTGCCTTGGGTACCCCAAATGAAAGTCCTTTCCCACCCTTCTATCTCTGCATTCCTGACCCACTGTGGTTGGAATTCCACTTTAGAGAGCATCTCGACCGGGGTGCCCATGCTTGGTTGGCCTTTCTTTTCAGATCAGATCTTGAACTGCCAATACATCACACAGGAATGGAAGATTGGAGTTGACTTTGAACGTCAGCCAAGTGGTGGGCTTATCCTAAGGGAAGAGATAAGCAGAAAAGTCAGGGCCATGCACGAGGAGGTCCATGAGGTGAATTTGTTGAGAACAAGAGCCAAGGAGTTGCAAAAAGTTGCACAGAGAACACGTACAAAGGGTGGCTCTTCACAGATGAACATGGCAACTTTCATAGAGCATATTGGAGCTCACCATGAGGCAGAAGACTTGGTGCAGGGCATTGGGTGCTCACAATAGCCATTATCTCAACACTGTTTGTAGCTGCTCTTCATGGTTATCTAGTTTTATCTATAGCCTGAGTGCCAATTGTGCAGCTGGGAGACTTGAATGTGAAGTATTTTTGCAGGGTCACATATTGAGCACTGCTGTCGATGCTTTTACAGCAGCTCCACTTCAGCCAGGAGTAAAATGGCGTGCATAATTATTGTACTTTTGGATGAGGTAGCCATAAAATAGCATGAAAATGGGTTTGGACCGATGTAGGTCGGGTATCAGAAATTGGGTGAGAATAGGTATCGATAGGTATTCTCTACTTGAATATTGTCAGGTATCACCTTTTGTGATACCTTGTTGAAACCCACCAGTTCTCACTAACCTGAGAACCGACCACTTGAAGCATTCTCATATTCAATTTTCTTAATACCTTGTTAGGGTATTAATAGATAACAGGGGCAAGGTATTAATCAATAGTGAGTTAGAGGGTGTTTACATAGGGTTTAGAAAACAAATTAGGGTTAGTTGAATGCAATGCCTCCCCTCTTCACACTTCTTCATGTTTCTTCGTTGCTCTTTACATACAATCCTTATTATTATTTTTGTTTTCTGTGTTTGTTGTTTTCATTTCTTTGATTATGCTTCGATTTATTGTTTCTTTTATTGTTTTTAAAAAACTTTGCTCCTTCTCATTGTTGTTGTGTGTTGCTATCGTTCCTCAGCTCCTCATTGTTGGGCGCTATTGCTTTTCATTATCATGCATTGTTTGTTGTTCCTTGGCTTCTCATTGTTGAGTGTTACTATTCCTCATTGCTATGCACTGTTGTTGGTCCTTGGCTTTTCATTATTATGTGTTGCTATGGTTCCCTTAGGTACCTCTTTTGACTTACTATTGCTCCCTAGCTCCTTGTTGTATGTTGCACTTGTTCCCCCTTGTCCTTGTGGTTTGGTTCCTTCAATTTGGTACTACCCCTCACCCTTGCTTCGATGTAAGCGAGGTAAAGGAAACATGAAACTCAAGCTTCAAGCTCAATTTTTTTTTAAGGTGAGTTTAAAAAAAAAAACATTTATTTTTTTGGTTTGTTTTTCATTGTGTTTATATGTGTTTTGTGAATATTTATGTGTTTAGATTTTTTTTTTATTGCATATGTTTTGTATGTTAATAATTTTAGGTTGATTGTGTGCAAGGTTTATTATTCACATTTCACATTGTATTAGTTGTATACATTATTCACACGATTTTTTTTATATGAAGAGAGGAAATAAAAGTGAAGTATTTTGCCACTTTAAATGCTTGCAAATGTTTTGATTTCATTTTCATAACATAGATAAGTTTAAAACTCACTAAATACAGAAAAAATAATATTTTGAATATATATATATATATATATATATATACACACACCTTGTTGTGTAATATTTTGAGGAAAATTTGATGGATTCGAGAGGAAATGAAATACATGTCAGTGAAATTGATATTGAATAATATGTGATAAGATCGAAAGAAAATGTAGGTATTCAAATAGAAAATAACAAAATAGAAGGAAATGAAGGAAGTATGTAAACAAATCTTGAAAAATTGCATGTTCAAAGGAGAACATGGAAAGGGCATAATAAAAATGTATTATGTTGGGCATTATATTGTTAATGATGGGAAAGATGTTGATGAGGTAATCTTCAATCATGTGATGCATTTTTAGTTAAAATATCCCTATATTTGCATTTAATTCAAGCACCAAAGAAAAAAAAGGTTTAATAACATATTATAAAACATATGAAATAATAGTTTTGAAAAAAATATGGATGTATATTATTCCATTATTTCAATTTTATTTTTTAAAAGGTGGATAATGTAGTAAAAGGAATTGTTGAAAAATGACTTGCAAAGAAAAGGCTTAATGTGTTGGTTAATGCAATATCTTTTTTTTTCTTGCGAAAGATTTTCTCAAAAAAGACAATGTGCAACAAAAAGAATTTGTACAAGACCTTGGCCTTTAGATTGTGAAAACCCACTTGTTTCTTCAGCTGTGGAAAATGTTTGATTTAGGCATCTTGTTTTACACTTGTGTCTTTGAGGGGTCTTCCCTTCGAAAAGATAGTTTTTTTAAGAAATATTGTCTAACTTGGTGGAAAAAACAAAACAAAAATATTTTGCCAAAAATGAATAAATTATATTTCTACAACATCTAATTTTGACTTGTGGATGTCAAATGGAGCCTCATTATATATTTATCTTGTCATTAAACTTTTGGGATATAATTAACAAAATAAACAAATGATTATTGATTTGTTTGAAACAAAATAGACTATTAATCAAACTTTGGCCAATAATATTTAAAACATATTTGATCAATAGGAATTTAGAGAAAAAAAAACATTGCTTATGTCAATAATGAAAGGTGAAATTTAAATACCATAATTATTGTTTTGAAATCTATTACTAGATGTGAAGTTTTAAGTTTAAACATTACAAGAAATTTTAATATTTGTGATTGGTGGTTTGTGACAAGTTTGTAATTAGTTTTCTAAAATTAAAAATTCAAACATGTGTTTATCATTAATGAAACACATGGTAACGATTGTAATATTCAGATAATGATATTTTATAAATATTTGGATTCAATTGTTGGGATTTTTACACATGGTAGAATAGTGAAAGATCAAAGCTAAATGATAGTGTGATTAAGGAATAACAAATGAATTCATGTCACGTGGCACACAATTGATATTTGAGGAATTAGTTAATTTAAGAACCATGAAATATTTTGAACCATTCAATTCTTGTGTTCGTGATCTATCCATGTGCCATTTCATTACATGGTCCGATATTTTCAAGTTGTGTGGGCATGGCTTATTACTATATTTTAAAATTGACTAATAACGTGTTGCCATGTAGTGCAAAAATAATGAACTAAAAAATGTGCTAAAAATTGCAATAATGTATTTGGAATGTTGGATTTGTGTGCTAAAATCTTCATGCATGGTTGAATATTGGGTGATTCAAAGTTCTAAATCTTGTGCCTAAGAAATGCACTCTTTTATTTCTTGTTGACTGCCAATGTCATGCCACATGGCACATTTGGGATATGTAAGGTAAAAAAATTTGAAAATTTTGAAATGCACTAATGCCATTGGTAAGGATTGTGATATGTGGAATATTATTATTATGTGAACTTTTCACATTTTGCACCACTTGGGGAATATATTCATGCCACATGAGTAGTTTATAGTAATTTAAATGAGACAAGGCCTCCAACAAAAAAATATTTCATATTAACTATTATGTGAATGCATAATTAAAAATAACCATTTGCATAAATAAATAATTGATAAGATGAAATGTTCCCAAAAAGCTAAATTTAAGTCCAACCACAAAGCCATAATCATTCCTAAGGAGACAACAACCCATCTTGCACCAACATTTAAGATTCTACAATAATCTGCTCACAAGAATATGTATTAATATTTTCAGTACTAATCAAAAGAAGCTTTAAATTAAAGTAATTCATGCAAGGCCCACCAATTGTTAGTTTATGGGGTTTATAGTTATCATTAAATCAATATTTTACCCACATTTCTACACAAGATGGAACCAATGATGGTGTTATGAGCCTATGGTCATAGTAGAATGGATGTATATAAAGGTTGCAATGGAGTTGCAACATCCCATGTAAGAAACAAAACACATACAATTAAGTAAAATGGATTTACCAATTGAAAATTTACTTGGAAATAAAAGATTCTCAATCATTTAACAATTGATTAGTTAAACACAACAAAATTTCAAAACATTTCAATAAAAACTACGCCCAAATACCTAGAGGCAAAGACGTTAATTCACACAAACTATTCATTTGCCTTTTGTAATTTATTTATTTTTCATGCCAAGTTATTACCCACTACATCTTTCAACATTTAATATGGTGGGTTGTCATTTTCATTTGTGATTGGTAGTGCAATTTTGCCTTTGCCTTCCACAATTTGTTCACATTGCATTTGATACCACCTATTTTCAATGGGGGTGCCATGGTGGAAACATGTTTGACCACCAATCCTTGATACCATGCCTATTCTAATGATATCCTTTTTGGTAGGATTAATTAGTGCAACTGAATCCCCTATTTAAAACTACACATTCAAAACAACATGTTCACCACTTATAGGATCCCTTTGGATCAATATTCAATTTTAACATTTAACCCCTAATGACTAGTATAATAAAATGATTACAAAACATAACAAGCATAACTTATGGGATCTCATTTCATATTTTGTGTGTATTGCCTTGCATGCATTGGAATGCGCCTGAATGTTAACACTAGTTTGGCCTACAAGGAATTTTTTATTAAAAAAACTTTGAAATCCAACCAAATCCCAATCACACCTCCCCCAAATTTCATCATATCATCATACTTATTGCTATTGATTGCTAGTTATTTTTTACATACCACACCTTTCTGCTATACAATACTAATGTTTAATTCTTTTAATGATAGAATAGTTTGAAAGTGTACCTTTGTCATTTGGTAAGGGTCTAGAGCTTTATATGGTATTTTGCTCTTCTTCATGTTCATTTTTGGTATTAGCTCCTCCCCAAGCTTAGGAGGCTTAATGGTTGTTTACACTTCTATAAGGTGCATGGCAAGTTCAATAGTTGTTGGTGTGCCCCTTGGACTTGTCAAACCTATATTACTATTCACGCATTTGATCGTGTTAATAAATTTTCCACAAAAAACTCCACATGGACATTCAATTATTTGATTCCTCAAACATTTGAGTTGCATGCATATAGGATTTTTGGTAGTTTTGTTTCAATTGTTACAATTCATGAAGAGATAATGAATATATTAGAATCCTACCAAATTTGCAACCATCCCCTAACACAATTGCCACATACTTCAACACACATCTTACCATTATAAACCATTGTCATTAAAATGGCAAACGGTGTCTTGAACACATAGACTACTAGCCTTTTCCATTGTTAATTCAACTTATCAATGTCAATTTAACAAATATTGCCAACCCAACTATGCAACTAACATTATGTGTTGTTACAACGATATAATATGTGACTACCATCACTAGCAAATTTAAAAACATAATTGATACCTACAATTAATTAATGGCATTTGATCATTGGCCAATTGTGTCAAAACTTGGAACTAGACTTTTCTTATGAAAAATTTTCATTGGACAAAAGCTTTCAAGGTGCTTGTTTTGGTCATTTTTTTCCAAAAGCATGTCAATATGTACAATTTTTAAAAAAGTTTTAATTAAAAAAAAAATTCATTCTACACAATCAAATTTGTAAGAAAAAAAATTTGGCCAAACAATCTAAGTAAAACAGACATGAATGGAACAATTTTTTGTAAATTGTAATACTTGTTTTAAAAAACTAACTAATCTAATGAAGGCAAAAGAATTTTTTAATCTTTTATAGCTTCCATATTTTCATTATTTATTATTTAATTATGCTAGTTGGATATACTAACATTGCATGTGTAAATTTGATTACATGTTTGTTAGTAAAATCATTATATTTCAAGAAGCCTTACAATTTAAAAATGTTATTAGCTTTTGTTACAATAAACAAAATGCTATCAAAATTAATGGGAGAGTTCCACCTATTTTTACTTGGCACATTTCTAAAATAATTATGCATGCTATTTCACCTATTGTGAGAGCTTGTGTTTTGAACCAATTTAATGAACATTGGTTATTTTCTAATACGTTGCCTCTACAATATATTTATGTGCTTAAAATTTAAAGAATAATTTATAAACCCATCAAACCAAGTCCATTTGATTGATGATGATTATGGAATTGTTTTTGAGCTGGCATTGTTTGCCTCCCAATAACAAAAAGGAAGTTTGTGTTGCTCTAGAATCTTTCTTTTTTTTTTTCCCCGAAAAATATATGAATAAAGAAAAGTTCATAACATGTTGTCTTTGCTATTAGACCCGAAGTTAAAAAACCTTTATATAATAAGTTCTTTTATTGGTTGTGAGGAAAGTGTAGTTATTATTAAGGAATATGATAAGAAATATCCATATCCTATGCTTTTGAAGTGTTATCATCAATTACAACCAATGGCAAAAACTAAAGTTGACTTTACATGACAAACAATTATTGTGTATTACAATTATATTTTTGAACAAACTATTAACACAACTGAGTTTGTGAAAAACCTTTCCACTAGAGAATTGTTAATTTTCAAATGTTACCAAATGGATTCCAAAAAAATCAAATGTTTTTTGCAATGGTGGAGGAAGCATGAAGTCAAGTTTTCTAATGTTGGTTTTTTGGTTTGTCAAATCCTACGCATTGTAGGATCACAAATTCAAACAATTTTTTTTATAACAAACATACTTATTAATGTAAGGAGATGTCATTTATAATCAGACAATCTAAAAAAGTTAATTTTTATGAACAAAACGAGCCAAATAGTCTGAAAATTGATTGTAAATCACCTTTGAATTTGGTGAGATTAATTGAGAATGATTTAAGTTTAAACAAGGAGTTTGAAAGCTTACTTGAATGGGATGAAGTTATAAACATATAAAATGTTTGAGGGGAATAAAATTATATTATTTCATTCAAATTTTCGATCATTTTTATAATCTTAATAATCAAAAAATTATTGGTAGAAATAATTGAAATTTTGATAACCCAATTTCTAAGAACCACTTTTGAAAACCAATTGGTATGAAATTTGTAAGAATTGGCACTTTGAAAATTAGCTGAAATTGTTTTCTCAAAATTTTGGAACCCTACTCGGTTCTCTTAAAAATGGGGGAAAAAAAAAACTGAAATATTTTTATAAATGTTATTGAAAACCAAACCCAACCATTCTCAATAAAAATTGAGAATTGCTTTACATTGGTTTGGACTTGTAAATTTGCACAATATACACCGTAAAAGAAAAATGACTTCTTATAATTGGCAAGCCATATCAATTGAGCCAAGAGGTGGCATTAGTCTCTCACATATTATTCTAACAAATTTTCATGTTTATGAGAGTAAACAATTAACACACTATGTTGGATGTGATAAACACTAGTAGAGGCCTAAATAGGGGGTGTGGGTGGACCAAGTGCCTGAATTGGTCTTGTTGAGATTTTGATCTCTTAACATTTATGAGTTCACCTCTTCATGCTGCATGAGATTGGTTCCTATCAAAGGTCCGGGCAAGTAGCTACCTGAAGTGAAATGCCCAACCATTTTTACAACTAGATTGTGGAGAGATTTAAATAGTATCTAATTTTGTGGATGACTAGATTTGATCTCAACTGTTGAAAGGGCAACTAGATTTGATCATATCTGTCCAAAAGTGACCAAATGGGATCATTTTTGCTTAGTTATCAGCCACTCTAGTTTGGGCAACTTTTAAATTTTTTGTTACGTATTTAAAAGAGTTTCAAACCTAGTCCAATTTGAAACTACATCTAATTCCACCTTAGTTAAATTAGAAGTCGATCTGGATCCAAAACTATATAGCACTAATATATTAGAGGGACAAAATGGAGTGGGACTTAATATGACCATTTAATATTTGAGAACACCAATACACCCAATTTCATATAGTTGGCACGGGACCCGGTTTATGATCTGCAAATTTTTGGGATCTTTGTTGTTCCAATCTGTTCTACCATGTTCTTGTTGTGTTGCCTTCAAGTTCTCAATGTGTTCTCCCAACATGTTCCCAATAGCATATGTCTCATTGGCTTTGCCCAATGTTGTCCTCTTGGAACCTGTATAGGTGTAGATGTGCAAATATTGGGACTTATATGTTTCTATGTTTGGAGTGAATACTTAGAGCATCTCCAGCGGTATGTGGTCCTGCACAGTAAAATTCGATGAAGAAAATTCAAAATATGCCAGTTTGGCTTCAGAAAATCGTTTTGGCTCCACATAATTCTGCGTGTTGCCATGGCTGGTAAAAGGCACAGCAGCGCTGTGCACCTGCAGATAAGAGTGTAATAAATATGATCTAACTGGTACTCAGTGTTTCTGATTGGCCCATCATAATGATTCGTCCAGGTGGTTTGCTATTAGTAGTCCCCCACCTATTTGCTGTCCCAGTTTCGGTTTTATGGGTGGGGTTGCAAAAGAGTACATAACTAAACTTGGATGTGAAAAATATTTTCACAAGATCACATACTGAGCACCGCTGGAGATGCTCTTTGTTTGATAACGCTGTTGTGGTGGGCCGATCAAAGAGGTTCAGTGCAAAACAAATTTCCAACTTGGAAGGCACCTCCCAACTAAATAATATGGATCCACAACAAGTTCTTTTGTCCAAGTTATCACAAACAATGCTTTCTGTTGACATGAGACAATTTGTAATCACCAGCTATCTTTCAACCATATAAACTTCATGTGCTTGTCATTATTTGGATCTTTTGATTCACAATGTTCTCAGGTTGTCTTGGGTGAAAATTGTGAAATCAAAAACAAGCAGATGGTGAAATTTGTGACCAAAAAACTCAAAGGTTCTATCTAGTCATTAGTCATTCATGGGTTTGGAGATCTTGTTCTTTTGGATTGGGAGGACCTTTTGCACAACAAACTATTTTGTTACATGAGCCTATGTTAAGCTTTGTATCCTAGTAGGGGGAAATTTGCAAGGCACATTCCAAAGTTGCAAACTCTTGCTTTAATGGTCTTGTCTCAAGATTCATATCACTTGGTTTATGAACATAACTGAAGTCGCATTGATTGTGTGCGCACACATAGAAACCAAAAGTACTGGGTTTTTCCCAAATGAAGTTAATATGTGTACAAGCCAATTGAGGATGGTGGAAGTGATTGCAACAAGTGAAGCTTTCAAAATAATTGAACAACAAGTTGTGTTGATATAACAAGGGTTCCAACACTGCCAACAAGAGATGAAGGAAATAAAGATCACCATGCATGTTTTGAAGAGGAAACTGTGCAAGTCTGATTTCAGCTTCTTGTCTTCACTCTTGTCACTTTGGCAGGGCAGAACCCTTATCAACCCCAGTGTCTCATCGAACCACTCACATTTGTACATCAGTCTTGATTTGTGTCAATAATGTGACCAAAGATCTGTCATGCACAATACAGTCTTGGGTTACATGTGATGCAGTTCTCAGACAAAGCCAGCTGCTGTAGAGCCAGTGAAGATCAAAAACACCCCACCCCTTTCAAATGTCATGTCATATGGGTTGACAGTGTTCAAATGGACTAAATACCATTTTCTTGTATCAATGCCCACATGATGATTGAGCTTCCACAGTTGCACTGCAAAGGAGTTGTACTATGAATTGGATGCCTGCTCTCCCTTGACATGCCTGATTTGGTCTTCTATCCAAGCTTCGATCATGGCCTGTGAAACAATTGGCTGATCTACTGGTACCTACAAAACAAATCACACTCAACCAGATGAGATGATGTCAAACAGAGGGTTATGGTCAATCTTCCTGCTAAATCAATGCTGAGAAGGCTGGTGAAGCCACTGTTGCTCCTAAATCCTACCTACCTCATGGCCTGCACTGTGAAACTGAACTTGCCACAAATCTAACAAAAACAAAGTGGATAATGTGAATACACCTTCCTCTGTATATTTTCTGAGGATGTTACCTCATGGCCTGCACCCTGAATCACCACATGTGCAAGATTCTTCCATTGCCGCCAGTAGCCTGCTAATCTTCCCTTCACCATCCACAGTCCTCGTTCTGATCTCCAGAACATCATACTCTGGTCCCACTCAATGGCTTGCATCCAAGCCTCTGAGCTGGCTGGCCCATCCTTGGCATCATAAAAGCCTTGGTAAAGCAGCACTGGGTACCCAGCCTTCAGCACTGCCTCCACCATCCACTTTGTACTCTTCATAGTATCCTTTAATACCCCAAAAGCAGAATGATGTTATCATCTGCTTCATTGCCACCAAGGTGCACACAAACTACCTTCACTCCTATCAACTCTGACACAATTCCCAAGTCACACAGTTCCGCACAAAGGCTATTCCAACAGGAGCTTACTGTAAGTGGCAAAAACAAACTCAAAGATCTGATGAGAAGATATGGGATGAAAGAAACCGGAGCTAGTAGTGTGCGAATGGAGCTGCGACAGCTAACCCAGCCAGGGGCATATGGGTCAACATGAAGAGCAGCCCTTGTACTGGTAGAGTTAAGGAAGGGTGCCAAATACTCAAAGCCATCCTTTCACATTTCCAACACACCCCGTAATCCTCTTGAGTAGAAGTGTAGCATTATGTAACTGAACATCCCATGACTAGTCTCAACCAGATGAGAGGTCCATGTATTGCAGTTTCAATTTCAGCATTTTGAAGAGAAAATCAAAAGAGATGTGGGAAGAAATGCACCTCACGGCAATGGTACTTCGCTGAACGGCGAATGTCAAGTAGTGTGGCAATGCCACTTACCCTTGTTATCCAATTGCACAACTCTGACCTTGTCTCATGCGCTTTCAGCCACTCTGCCCTAGATTCATTTAGACTGAATAAATAACCCTACAAAAAAAAACTTCAACCATCCTACCTCTCACATGAAGATACTCTCATATAGCCCCCCAGCTCAAGTACTCTACAGAATGGGCTTGCCAGACCATGATGACCAATTGGGTCTTGTGACCATTCAATAAGCCTTGAAAGTGACTCATCATCAGAGCCCAGACAAGGGCTCAAAGAGAGACAAGAATTCATCATGTGTTGACAGGAACTACTATATCCTCCCTGTCCAGGCAGGCTAAAATTCTTTCCATTTAGATTCTTGACCTTGAAATGCCACCACTAATAGCCACGAGAAGCTCATGGCCACAATTGTAGTAAATCCAAGATTAGCAAATAATAATGAGAGGGATAAAATCACTTACTTGTCAATATGATCAACAACCTCACGAGCCATTTCCTGAACTTCAAAACTTTGTTGCTTGTCAATCAGACCAAGATAATGGGCCACATTTGCATGTTCCTGCACCTGCAGGATGGCAATGCACTATTCCTTCAACAACATCAAAGATTGTTTGGGTTTCCATCAGTAGTTTACATTTGACTAAAATTGCTGCAATAGCTGGACACTGCTGCCAAAGCAAGAACTCTCAAATCTCCAAAGCACACCAATATTTTGCTACTGAATACTGGTTTCTGAAAGTCTCTTATGCAGGTATGTAACAAGCCTGTAACAAGCTGAATAGACTCCTGGGACCTCTGAAAGATAATTGTTTACATGAGTTCATATCAAAACCTGGAAAAAAAAAAAAATTACGCATAAGGCCTACCTGAATACGGGGATCTGTCAAGCCATTGCCAATAGCCATCCCCGAGAATTGGAGTTGCTCATCATCTTTGGAGCTTGCTTTTGACAACATGTAGAATGCCAAAGAGGGCACATACTTTCCAGCATAGCTCTCACCTGCCAAAACTAGTGGCCGTTTCTTGAAGCTTGGATTCTCAGAAAAGAAGAACTGCAAACCATAGTACAGATGGGCTGCCACCATGTACTGGTCCCTGGGTACATCCTGCTCATTTTCTGCTATACTGTAACCTGTCCCAACTGGATTGTCCACAAACAGAACTCCATACCTGCATGATGAGTATCTATCTATCTGTTAAAAACAAGCTGGGAATCAAACCATAAGAATTGTGCTGCAAAAATGGATGTCAAACCCTAAGAAAGAATTGATGGGACTGCAAATTCCCTTCACCAAAAAAAGCAGACACACCCAACAACAACAACAACAGTACATTGCAAGCATGAACAGAGTTTGCTGTGATATTGATCACAAGGTGGCCACAAAAACAAGATCACCCTTCTTCCTTCCATTGAGAGAGATCATGAATGCTTGAAAGAGACTTGTTGGGTGGTCAAGAAGAAGGATTCAAAGCTGCATGATGGATGATGATGGGTGATGATGATGATGAAGAATCAGGCCTGCGATTCCAGGCGCCCTGATTAGGTTGGAGGCGTCCCTTTTCAGTAACTCGCCAAGGACCCAGCTCGTAGAAGCAGCCGATCAAGCTGGAGCAGCCAGGGCCTCCATTGAGCCAAAGCAAGAGTGGGGTGGTGGTGGTGGTGGTGTCAGAGGAGGAGGAGGAGGAGGAGGAGCTCTTCTCCTCCTCGGTCGCCTCGTAGAACACGTAGAAGAGTCGCGAGCTGCTGGAGTTGCTCACAGGCAGGTAACCCGAACTCGTTGGCAATGCTTCATGAGGGAATTCATAACAGCTTCTTGTCGCTCCTTCTTCTTCATCCCCTCCTTGTGCCGCCTCTTCTGTCTGTGCACTAGTGGCCTGCAAGGCTTCTGCAACTGGAATCAAACAAACTCTGATGGGAGAACAAAGACAGAAGAAGACGAAGAAGAAAAGCACACACCCATAAGAACCAAAGCGTGCAGCCATCTTCTCAGAAATGCAAACTGCAGTTCGTGAGATTCCAGCTACTTGGGTACCGAGTACGCGAGCTCATCATCAATATCCACTCTCATGCATGCTTTATGATTGATTTCAACGCTGCCTCCAACAACAACCGTTCTGACGTCAAATGTGAAACCCTAACGACATCTTTCCAAGATCTATCTGTGCCTACCTATTTCCAGACAGAAGATTGGGGGCTTCGGACAGTTGTGGAGGAAGAAGAAGAAGATGGGTGTCGCTCACTCACACTGTGATGAATTTGAAGCTTTGGGAAAAAGAGCAGGGATCGCTGCACCCTCCTCCTCCAATACACGGGCTGGACACAACAAGAAGACTGCTGCTGCTGCTGCACGCTATGTCCCCAGTGATGGCTACACACAACAAGATGCTTCTTAATGCTAAGAGCTCCCGCGCCAATGCTTTTCAAAGATGGAGGATGCAAAGATTTGTGAGCAACGATGATGCCATGGGCGTTGCTCAGCTGCTGCTGCTGCAGCATCTCTCTTTCTTCTTCTTCTTCTTCTTACCCACTGAAACTAAATCTTGACGAAGATGTAAGGTTTCATCAGCAACTCAAAACTCCAGAATCACTGGAGCTGCTGGAAAAAGCAACAGACAGATAATATGCACTTGCACGATTCCCAAACCACAGCAACAACAACAACAACAACAACAGCAACTCCTCAAACCTTGTGGGACATGTAGGCAAGATTTTGATCAGGACGAATTGATCACAACCTCTTGAATCTGAATTTCCATCCACAACATACAAGCACGTTTTTGGCAATCTACAAACCCACAAAGAGAACCCAAATCCTTGATTTTTTAATTTTGATGATGTTTTGATCCTCCTCCTCCTCCGTTTTCAGATGGCTTATTTTTTTTCCTTCTTCTTGCTCTTTCTTGCAAGTCTTCTTGCCATACAAAGAAGAAGAAGAAGAAAGTGGGTGGGTTTGTTGTTGACAATCAATCAATCAATCCTTAATGATGTACCTACATCTCTCTAGTCTGAAAACAAAATTTGGCAACAAAATTGCAAAACCCAAGATCGGCAGAAATGTACCCCAAGAAATCTGAGCTTGAAATCTTGCAGATATCTGAAATCATTGGAATTTTTGTGGGTCCATTTTTCATTTCTTTCTTCTTCCTAACCCAAGTACTCAGGGTTTAAACTGTTTTCCCTAATACAGACTGCTGCCAGTGTAACTGCCAGTTTCTGAAAGTCCGGGGACCAGGACAAGTAGAGAATACCAAAAGGGTGATACTGGAATCCAAGTATGTACAATCATAGGTCACACCCAATGAAAAGATGCCAAGTCTAGGTGAAAAAAATGCTCAGACCACATGCCAAAATAGGTACTTGGACCACAAGCCAAAATGCTACCTAATAGCATTAACCAAAGTAATTGAACATATTATAACCTTAAGACAAAATGTTACATGTTACAACTATGAATCACATGATAAAATAAGGCAAAAGTGGGGAATTACACACAATTCACGGGCATGCATGTTATAAGGGAAAGTCTAAGACTACACAAATTGAATGCCTCATTCAAATGAGTTGTAGGTTACAAAGTATAAGAAAGCAAAAAAAAAAATGAAAACAAGAAATATTAATAATATGTACATGTTACAAGGGTTGTTGTTGAACAATGCATACCTTTTCAACTCTAGGGACCACAAAGAGCTAAATCTTTCATAGAATGTCGCCTAGCATAGTGGAAATCGGATTCAAGAATAGTGCATGTAAGAAACATATACAAAACATACGATCAAGGAACTGCTATTTAATTAAGAAGGGAGAACTAGGATTGCTTTGGGAGATGCAAGATGTTGAAGATTCTAAACAAACTAATGAAAGTAACAATGAAAAAGAAAAAAATCATCTCCATGTAAGCACATAACATTTGGACAAACATGTGCACCATGCAGCTTCTAAAAGGGAGTGATAAGTGATTTTCTACTTGCAATTCATGCATCCAAGCTTGCAAAGCAAAAATAATTTTTACATGTAATTTTTACAACTAAACTAATAACATGTAATTTCTACAAGCAAACTACAAGCAATGGAAGACCTTCAAATTGGGCAATGCACACACTTCGATTGGATGTTGTATATGCACCTACAGCAATTGCATCTAATTGACAATGGATGCAAGTGCATTTTATTTAGAAAAATTAATTCCTTTAATTTTTTTGAAATTACATTTATTTTCCATCATTTACTATTATATTGTGATACGAGTGATGAAATTATTCAGAGTGTAGCCTATGATGATAATTATGATGATTTTCAACAATATTTCCACAAAATTTCATTCCATTATTTGGAGGCTTATTTAATGACGAAACTGACCTTAGGGTAAAGGTATTAACATTCGTTGAAAATAGGCTTAACTCGATGAATGAAATATCTGCCCCACCGGTTTCTGTAGACCAGTCCTTAGGGTTTGTGGAACACGACAAGATTTCGTTCTTTGTATCGGCAAGCGGGAACATCATCCCTAGGGTTAGGGTTAGAGAGACGAGCAAGCGCATTGGCAAAGCCTGTGTTTTAGGGGCGCATTTGGATGGTTTCCGATTTGCAGTCGTCCTCGTCGTGGTATGTTACTCGCTTTCAACTTTTCTGTATGAATTGCAGGACTAAGTTTTTTCACAACAGACACAGGGACGGAACGCTCTGAGAGAGACAGAGAGAGATTGGCAGAAGTATGGCATCGGCCATGGAGGTCACGGCTGTTACCAACACGGGGCTCGCTCCTGTTGTGACCATGAAAGCTTTTTTGCCCGAGTCTGCAGTGGTGGGTGCGGAATTAGATGACGAGGATCTGTACACGCGCCAGAAGCTGTTACAGCGGCAGCTAGAGTTCGTGGATATACAGGAGGAGTACATCAAGGACGAACTGAAGAATCTGAAGCGGGAGCTTCTTAGGGCGCAGGAGGAGGTAAAGCGGATCCAGTCAGTGCCGCTCGTCATCGGTCAGTTCATAGAGATGGTGGACCAGAACAATGGGATCGTGGGTTCCACGACCGGATCGAATTATTACGTGCGCATTCTTAGTACTATAAATCGGGAGCTGCTGAAGCCGTCCTCGTCGGTCGCTCTTCACCGTCACTCGAATGCCTTGGTGGATGTTCTTCCACCTGAAGCTGATTCTAGCATCTCGCTTCTCACTCAGTCGGAGAAGCCTGATGTCTCGTATAATGTATGTTTCTTTTCCTGTTTTCGTCTCTTAAAGTTCCTAAATACTTCAGTTGGAAGAGAAGCGCGAAGCCGGCCTCTTCTGCATGTGTTTTAACACGGTGCAAGCTTCAATTTCTTTTTCTGATTCTGAATTGTGCCCAGAATTGTAGATTATTACCTGTGGAAATATCTGTTTTTCTGGTGTGAGTTCCAGGAATTGAAATTCAGCTATGCTTTCACAATGGCCATGACGTTATTAGCTAGGGTAGTTATTTACTCCAGGATCCGAACTTGCTGAGGTTGTATGATGAAGATTAGGGTTTTCAAATTAGATTTTGCAATTTGTGTGCATGCTAACTATTAGAAATGAAACTAAACTTCTCTGTTTCAATCCTTGCCTCTTGAGATTTGTGAAGTGTGAATCCAATAACTTGGGATTCTAAACATTTGTACTGGATTCCATGATTGATCTCTGGTTATCACTGTCCAGCCTGAGAAGTTGCTGTAGAAAATTATATTCCCTCTGCCAGCCAGCATACTGTTATGCCCTTGCTGATCATGTGTGTAGAAGAAGATTTTCTGCCTACTACGGTCTATAGGCTTTCTTTAGACTGACATGGTTTATGGTGGAGCAGGATATTGGTGGATATGATACTCAGAAGCAAGAGATTCGGGAGGCAGTGGAGTTGCCTTTGACACATCATGAATTATATAAGCAGATTGGTATCGACCCACCACGTGGGGTGTTGTTGTATGGACCCCCAGGGACTGGCAAGACCATGCTTGCAAAGGCTGTTGCACATCACACAACTGCAGCTTTCATTCGTGTCGTGGGTTCTGAGTTTGTGCAGAAGTATCTTGGAGAGGTTTGTTCCTGACATTGACAATTTCCTTCTTTGTTGCTTTCCATGCTTGAGTATTGTAGTTGTTGATTCATTTTTTCCTTCCTTTCTTTCTGAAGCACTCTGTCTTGATACCGTAATTTGTCACTGGTAACTTCTCTCACTTGGATGCTACAAGCATAGGACTATGAAAAAGCAATCATGTTTGGTTGTGATGGGGTGCAGGGCCCACGTATGGTGCGTGATGTGTTCAGACTTGCCAAGGAGAATGCCCCAGCTATCATATTTATTGATGAGATTGATGCAATTGCAACAGCTCGTTTTGATGCTCAAACTGGAGCAGATCGGGAGGTTCAGCGTATTCTCATGGAGCTTTTGAACCAGGTGATTCTCTCTACTTAAGTGATGGAACGTATTATGTCAAGTGTTGAGGGGGACAGTCTATGAGGTAAAGACTGGACTAGTGTGAACTGGCTTGCAGCAGCCTTGTGAGTACAGCATGCCCTGCACCCAAGTTGTACAGGAACAGGAAGAATTCTGGAGATGTGAGTTTAAATGGAAGAGTTGAAGTGATATATTATGTTGGAAGTTGGTGTGCTCAATAGATCATGCTGCTAAAAGTCCTCCTTGTTGTCACTCTCTTCTTGTCCTCTTTCCTTGTCTGGTTTTTTTTGTTTTTGGAGATATTAATCTTTTTGTGTTCTTCTTCCTTCTTGATCTCCTTTCTGTTCTCCTTCTCTTTTACATTTTGATGAGCTAGGGACAGTGTCATGGCATAATCTTCCTTTTGCTGTTGGCCTTATAGACAAAACTCAATATGTTGGCTAATTTATCAGATTGACCTGCACCCTCTGCCAGTATGTGATCAAGTCAGTGGGGATGTTTTGGTAGCTGATCACTACCTTTCATGTGGGGGACAATATCTATTGTTCAAACAGATCGTCAATTTTGTCTTTGTTTTTGAGGGTTTAGTCTCCTCTTTTTCGAGTCCTCTGAAATACAGTTGGATCTGAAGTTACTGTAACCTTAATATTAGGTTGGTTGGAGGTTGTCAAGTTACAGCTCTAATGTGTTGGTCTATGCTTGATGCTTTTGTCGAGCCTTGTTGGTCGAGCAGGTAGGTTTAGGGTTCAAAGCTTTTAGTCCTTTCTCATGTTGAATGCTTTTTGTGACTTCATTGCTGCAGATGGATGGTTTTGATCAAACAGTGAATGTGAAGGTTATCATGGCCACCAATCGTGCTGATACCCTTGACCCAGCATTGCTTCGTCCTGGACGCTTGGATCGGAAGATTGAGTTCCCCCTTCCTGATAGGAGACAAAAGCGCCTTGTGTTCCAGGTCTAAATCTTAACTATTTATCCTGTTTTGGTACTTACTGTGCATAGCGATTTGATTTGTGTTTTCTTGTAGTGAAAACATCCATGGGGATACAAAGAGAAACTTTTTATGTGTATGGTCATGTCACATGGGCCCAGTCTCCAATGAAGGGGGAGTTTCACAGGATCCAGAAGCTAACAAAATAGTGCTTATTTGCTTTAGAGAGAGATAATTAACATTAGAGATGGTTTGAGGTATCTTAAATCTTTGAGATGATTATGCTAATTTTTGACAAGCAGTAAGCTTGATCTTATTTGAACTTGAGGATTCTGGATGACAGGTTTGCACAGCAAAAATGAACTTGAGTGACGAGGTAGACTTGGAAGACTATGTTTCCAGACCAGACAAAATCAGTGCTGCTGAGGTGAGTGGTTTTCCTCAGATACTTCATTCATTGGCCATGGTAAGTTAGGCATTTGCTTTTATGATGTTTTGAGGCCTGACAATTTACTCAGTTAGAGTGCTTTTTCTTGGATCACTTCTGTGCATTCACTCCCATGAGTTGGATAAGTACATTCTTGTATTGTCGAGGGAAGGGTCTAGATGCATCAAATCTTTTTCCGGGACTGCTCCAGTTTTCAAAAGGGCTTGGGGCCT
>Ga0116231_10004398_pt1 | contig 28543 bp, 23 predicted proteins | sample S1TSphgellanicum_2_FD_89695 | JGI IMG/M metagenome (GOLD analysis project Ga0116231, IMG submission 89695) | Host-associated microbial communities from peat moss isolated from Minnesota, USA - S1T2_Fd - Sphagnum magellanicum MG | ecosystem: Host-associated > Plants > Peat moss > Unclassified...
GGGGGGGGGGGGGGGGGGGGGGGTGATAGTAGCAGGCAGGCAGCAGCAGGAGTAGACGCTGGAGGGAGCGCGGCATGTTCGTCGATGATTCCCGAGATTTGTCCGCCATCGCCTTCCGCACTGCACAGCAGCTTCCTTTCTTCCTTGTACACAGCGGCAGGCAGACCAGGGCAGACCGGGAAGACGAGAGAGAGAGGCACGTCGCAGCAGCAGGAAAAGCAGCTGAGCAGAGCTGCAACCGATGAGAAATTCCAAGTAAAACCCCAAACCTCACCAGATCATTATCCAATCCTCACGCACCAACACACAGAAGACACACACAGAGATCGAGTCTTCGTCTTTTTTTTAAAAAAAAAAACTTACAGCGCCATCTGCGCGTGCTCGTGTCTCCTCTCTTAAATGCGTCCAAGATCTTTCCTTTGCTATCTATAATCCCTGTCTCTTCTTTCTGTCTTGTTCCTTGCCCCTCTTCTCGCTTTGCTTCTTCCTTTTTGGGCTTTTCACCGACTGTCCATACCCTAGGTACTTGCTTCCTTTTTTTTCCCCCTTTTCTTACTACACTTATTATTACGTTCATAGTTCGTAGTGTTGTTGTCGAAGCTTCCTGGTTGCTAGGATGAAGGGACGGAATGTCCTTCTCTTCTTCTTTCTTTGCAAAAAGTCAGACAAGGTTGTTTCGTCGGACTGAGGACTTTCGCCTCCCATTGCCTGTTTCCTGGTTGCTTCCTTCCTCCTCCCTTTGCTCTCTTCCGCTTTCGCCTTAACGTCGTCGTCGCCTTTGGCAGTTGAGGACTACCAACGCTGATAATGGCGATTTTGTTACGGTTTTGGTTTTCGTTATTTGTGTTTGTATCGTAATAATTGTAGCCTTTGTTCGCGTCTGACGATGATGTCGTGTTCGTGTCTCCGTCTGTCATGTGACGCTGTTTGATTTGCTTTGCTTTGATTTGGATTTTTGTTTTTGTTTGGTTTTTGTTTTGGTGGAGGTCGAGTTTTTGACAAGATGTTGTTGGCTTTCTTCTTGCATGGTCCTCTTCTTTTATCGACGTCCACTACTCATGCAGTGGTCCTTTGCAGCAGCAGGTTGTTGTTTCTAGTAGGTTGTTGTGGAGTGTTGTGACGGCTGCGGAGAACAATATGTTGTTTTTAGTATTATGTCTTTGTTTAGCGAATGATCCGTGGTGTTTTTGAGAAATCTCCTCCGGGTGAAATTTGATTAGGGTTTGGAGATTTGGAAGTCTTCGCGCTTCACAGATTTGTGAACGAGTTTGTGCAGAGCCGCTCTCTCTCTAGTTTTCTGGATTTGTTCTAGGTTTTTTCCGTTAGTTTGAGAATAGCTTGCAACACATCTTCTTCTCCTCCGAGGGGGGGAATTCTAGCTGCGGACGGAAATCTGGCTTTGTCTTCTCAAAGCTCCACCGGAGAGGGAGGGATGGCGAGGGAGAAGCGGCCGCTGGAGGATTCTACTAAAGATAGCATGCCTGAAGAAAAGAGACAGCGACCGGCACTCGCCAAGTACCTATTTTTCTCTCTCGCTATCTGTCATAATGCTCGATCAATTTTCCTTGTTCTCTCAAGGCTGGGGGCAGCAGTAGCGGCTTCTCTGCAGCTGAAAACCCATATTATTGCCAGCTGCAACTGGAGTGGTTAATATGGATAGTGCAATAATCCATACAGAACCGAACTTTCTTTTCTTCCTTTCAGCTCTCTTGAGACACAGGGCTGAATGGTCAAGATGATGGAGATCTGCATCCTCTCTGGATTGTCATTCTGGAGTCTCTCCTAAATCTCACGATCTCTCTCATTCTTCTGAGAGTTCTGTGCTCGGTGGTTGTGGATTTGGCACTGTGGGGATGTGGTGACAGTGTGATTGTGGAAGCGGTGAAGATGGACAATATACAGAAATTGTGCTCTACTCTGGAGCCTCTACTTCGCAGAGTGGTAAGTTCATCATCCTTCTCAAATGGTTGCCTCATCCCTTAATGCAGCTTGAACCTTTCCCTTTTGCATTGGGTATCTACTGAACCCATTTCTAGCTGCTACTCCATTCCCCTTGTATAGCGATTGCACTGTTACTTTCTCACTCATTTCATGCAGCAAAGAAGGGATGACACCTTCCATTGATTTAGTCAAACTAGAAGGATCTCTTAAGCTTTTCATCCTTGAATCTTCACAGGTTGGAGAGGAGGTTGAACGTGCACTTGCAAGGTTCACTCCCCCTAAAGTGGGAGTTCGGTAAGTAGTGAATCGCTTTATTTATAATCCTTATATGGTTTTCCCCCTTTCTGCTGCTTCCTTTATGTTTGCTCTGCAACAAGGTTTGCAATTTAATGCCCTTTCATGGCCTTCTGAGCCCCTCTTAGCCTTCATAGAATTGCAAAATCAAAGCTGGCCTTCCAGGAAAATTGGTAATACATTTGGCAGCATCTCACAAGTAAAGGCATAACTACTTTTCAGAATGCAATCTAGGTAGTTGAAACTAGCCCCACATTGTGTAAGTTGGCACTGATGCTTCAGATTCCACCTCTGCTCTGCAACATTCTTGTCATATCTTTTGCTGCTGTCATTAACTAGAACCTTATTCCTTGCTATAGTTTTCTTAATCCCAGGATTGTTTTGTTGCTCAAGTGAACCTTTCTACTGGCCAATAAACAAGTCACTGAAAAAGTTCCAGCCTAACTTGCTGGATACTGATCTACTGTTGGAACTCTGGCATGCAGGTCCTCCCCTAAAAGGATACAGGGCCCTGATCACAGAAGCCTGCGCTTGCAATTCAGGAACAAGTTAGCACTCCCACTTTTTACTGGAAGCAAAGTAGAAGGGGAACAGGGATCTACTATCCATGTGGTTTTAGTAGATGCTAACAATGGTCAAGTTGTGACTGCGGGTCCAGAGGCAGTGGCGAAGCTGGATCTTGTGGTGTTGGAAGGAGATTTTGCAGCTGATGATGAAGAGAACTGGTCTCAGGAGGAATTTGAGAATGCTGAGGTTAGGGAACGGGATGGGAAAAGACCACTGCTTACTGGAGATTTGACTGTGATTTTGAAGGATGGTGTTGGGGCACTTGGAGAATTGACATTCACAGATAATTCTAGTTGGATCCGGAGCCGCAAGTTCCGTTTGGGAGTGAAAATCGCCTCTGGCTTTTGTGAAGGACTCCGGATTCGAGAAGCTAAGACTGAGGCATTCACTGTCAAAGATCATCGTGGAGAATGTAAGTTGATTGGTCTCTTTTCTTGATTGACTACATTCCTGTGCTGTGGAGTACTTCACTTGAGACCTGTCTCTTTTCTCACAGTCAAAGACAAATGGCTTGGTGTTTTGTGGATTGGTCCTTTTCACTGAGACTTGAGGCTACCCAAAAGTTTCAAACTTTCATGTGTTGATTGGCCTCCTGGTTTTATGGATCTCATGATGATTTGCTGAGGACAAGACAAAAGATTTGCTCACTGGGTTGTTCTATTTCAGGAATTGTTCCAGTGCATGCTAATCAGGCCAGGATTTTTTTACATCCGGTTTAACTCTGCTGATGAATAAGATTAATCATTTCCTCTGTTTATTTGTGTGGGCAGTATACAAAAAGCATTATCCTCCAGCTTTGGGTGATGAAGTCTGGCGTTTGGACAAAATTGGGAAGGATGGTGCATTTCATAAGCGGCTCAACCAGTCTGGCATTCAAACAGTGGAAGACTTCCTGCGGCTTGTTGTCATGGATCCCCAAAGGCTGCGCAATGTATTCTCCACTACCCTGCTCCTTGCAGTGTTGCTAATCATTGTCTGTGTCCCTCTGTTTTGTATTGTTCAGAATTGAAGAATTGTATAGGGTGAATCACCAAGGATATTAATTCTTGATCAAGGTCCTTTATGCTATCTCTCAGTCAGACTGAACTGGACTTGGTTACCTTTATGGTGGTTCTATATGTATTGCTGACATTGGTGTCTTGTATGATTTGTGTTTCAAGCAGATTTTGGGGAATGGCATGTCAAATAAAATGTGGGAGGGTACAGTGGAGCATGCAAAGACCTGTGTGCTGAGTGGCAAGTTGTATGTGTACTATGCGGATGACAAACAAAATATTGGAGTCATCTTCAACAATATCTTCCAGCTAATGGGGCTCATTGCTGATGGTTCTTATATGTCTGTTGACTCTCTCTCAGATAATGAAAAGGTATAATTCAGTCTGGTAGTTTTCCTACTGCCATTACATATTCTTTTTGTACCTTGAACCAGTCTTTATTGCCTTGCCTCTATGCCAACTACTAGAATTGGATTTTGATATGTCTGACATTTGAATTCCAGGTCTATGTGGACAAGCTGGTGAAAGTGGCTTATGAAAATTGGGAAAGTGTTGTTGAGTATGATGGAGAAGCACTGATTGGAGTGCAACCCTATCCAGTCAAGGGAATTGATTCTCACACTGAAGAACCCATCAATGGGACAGGTCCTCGCAATGCCTATAATCAAGGTCCTAGCCATGTCCAACAACAAGCAGCCCTTCCTTCTTCTCAATCAGGTGCCATGCATCAGCAACATTCTTCCACTTCATCCTCTGGTGCCACTGGATCTGGTTGGTATCCTCTAAGGCTCAATGTCGGCCCTTGAAGACAATTTTTGCCTTGATTTCAGGTTTACATTCCCATCCGAACCTTTTGCTTTTTCCCATCCTCCCATGGGACATACTGCAAATAGGGCATGGAGTGGTTTGAATAGATGTTGGGCAATACTTCTGTACTATGGGACTTGTAGTTTAGCTGTCAATAGAGGGCAGAGGTGAAATTTCCCACTCAAACCTTCTGCTGTCTTTCCTATCTGTTTGGGAAGAGCAGCAAATAGTTTCCAACACATTTCCTAGGAAGTTGATTTGTCCACTGTATTGCAACTTCATATGTAAAGATCTGAGCGGATCTGATGTAGTTCTAACATTCATTGTCCATAACCCATTTCTCAGGCTTAGTGGAGCCACTATTGTAATAAAGAAACTCTCAGCTTCTGGGAACTGGTTGTAATTAGGTAGGAAAAGGGTGTGGGAAGAGCACACAATATTGGAATCCAAGAAAATGTGTTTTGGTCCAGTATTGCAGCCCTTCCAAGAAGAATTCTAGTGTCATTTTGTGTCTGTATAAGAATTTTGATTTGGAATCAGAATGGGCATTGCTTAAATTCAGAGACTTTAATTGTTAGAGACTTTTGTTCTTTGCTTGACCATTTTTTGGTGTGTTGGTTCTTGAACTTCTTTTGTTTGTCTTTTTCCATGTTGTCAAGCCCCAAGGATTTGGGTAGAAATCTTTAAGTACAAGTATGCAAATGTGCAGGTTTGTTAAATTGAGAATATGCACTGTTTTTGGTCCTAGTCAATCCCTTTTGATCCTGCTCCTGTTCTGTTGTACAAGACAGGTTAAGTCACCACTTTCCTTTGCTTGGATATGTTGAAGACAACATATCTAAGCAAAGAGATCAGGATATCTTCCTGATGAGGATGGGGTTGTCTTCCTGAGGTGAATGGTGGAGGAATGTTCCTGATGTCTTCAACTCAGGAAGACAACCCCGTTCTCATTATTGAAGTTGAGATAGAAGCTTAAAAATATGCTGACAGCCTATGTGAGGGTTGTGAGCTGTTACTTGTTACAATATGGGTGAGTAATCAAAGTCTCTCTATGACCCAGTGATGTTCCAAACTCTGGAGGTTGTCTTTTGGTGTTTTTGTAGCTGTCCTCTACCTGTTCTGATTTTGTTCAAGGTTTTGCTTGGTGTCCTTCTCTCACTCTTGTTGGCCTTTCTTGCACTACAGCAGGTGAGCCACTAATTGTTTGTGGTGACCTTATCAAGGGTTGAGACAGGCATCGAATTTGGTGTAAAGTTATTGTAAATTCACAAGTTGTATGCACTATATCTAGCAGGACTTTGACAGCTGATGCATGTCGACATGTAGCTTTGGATCTGGCATTAGCTGATTGGGTACAATCTGCACATGCTCCTCTGGCTGATGCTGGAGAAGAGATCAGCATGCACTTGGTCTTCTCCAGTTTGAACTGGCCAGTTGACAACAGGCCACGCCAGGCTTCAAGGCTACAAATCAATAGCAACCAGGAAGTAGGCATTGAACACATGAATTCAATTTCAAGCTACACTCAAGGCCAAGGCTCCCTGGTACATGCCTTAACAAGGTTAACCCTGGAACCCTGTCTCAAGTGGTCTGATAGAGCTGAGCCCAGCAGAGTGGCAATGTTGTCCTCCAGAGAGTGAGGGCTGAAAGCTTTGTGATCAAGGAGCTCTGACTGACAATATTATCAGTGGGGATGACCATTGTTGTTCTCAAAGCATGGAGTTTCTTGAGAATGAAGGCATGCACACACAACTTCAGCAGCTGCTTTGGATGTTCACTACTGCTGGAGATTATTTGTCAATCTCAGGCTGGATATGGTAATCTGCTGGGAGTGGAAGTCTTCCCATACATAGGGTACCCTACCTCTGGCTGCTGATGCCAGTACAGGGAGGACCTTCGTGGAAGGGAAAGCTTTTGCTGGGTGGTTAAAGTTGAAGGCTGCTCTATTGTGGGGTATTTTCTTCGTGTGTGCTCTGCTGCACAGAGAGCCAACGAGGAGATTAACTGATCTATCTCACTGCTTTGGTTGGTGGTCTATCCAGTTTGTGTGCAAACAGGAAGAGCTGAGCCGAGATTGCAGCTGATATTTCAGGTGCAAGTGGCATCAAGCTGAAGATAACCCACATCCTGGATTGGAAGATAATCTTATTGGTTTCCAAATGGGGACACTATGGTATGAAATCTTCTATGCACTGTTTACATTATTGGTGTAAGGTTTGAGTGAACAATAGCAAATTTTTTGTATACAAAAATCTTTCTTCAGGTGGAAGAACTAGAGAAACACTATCTATTCTCAGAACCTAGATCCCAAATCACACCAACAAATACAGTATACTTTCAGTGATACATGACTACCTAAGACCTTAAGACTGCACATAGGTACTCTCGTAAAGAATGAGGTTTGAAATATCCAGAAAGGATCATCTGCTTTTTTCACAAGCATTTTGATCCAGAGTACTTATGGGTGGTGGGCGGTTATCAGAAACAGGAACAGGCTCCAGACGGTTATCAGGGTGTTTCTTTGGGCTTGTAACCATGGTTCTCAAAACAACAAAGGACTGGTTTACTGGTATGTAATAACCATGGTCTGCAATATTGGGAAAATTGTAGAACTGCTGGTTCTTTCCAGAATTCTGCTGGCTCTTTCAGCTCTGAAACTAGCAGTTCATTGATTTTGAGTTTTTCCTAAAAATTGGAACTGGCGGTTCTTTTGATTCAACTGCAGAGCATAGTCTCTCTCCTTCTGCACGCTCTTCGGCTTCTCTTGTCTTGGGCACATGTGTAGCCAAAAGCCCCTTACCTTGCCACCAAAGAGGAGGCAGTAGGTCGAAAAACAGCCACATGAGGGGGCTGTTTCAGACCCTCCCAACTTAGCCAGGAGTAAAACTTTTTTGTCAGGGTTTATTTCATTATGTAAATTTTTTAATGTAGTTTGAGTTGGTCTTTTGGATTCTTAATGTTTTGTGTTCAGCCTGGTTGATGAGTCAAGTTTTGTGAGTGAATTCTTGTCATTATTATTTTTTGTTTTTCACATTTCAAAATTGGTGTTTACAATGAGTATCATGACAATTGGCATTGTGCTATTGATTTTGTTTTTCTTAGATCATGTTGAGGCTTTGAAAGGTAAATGTCATAAGAAAGTCATAGCGGTTCAATTGAGGAATTTATCTTTGAAATTTGAAACATTTCTCTTTTTATATGCAATGTCATTTTTTTCTTCTTTCCTATCAAGAAATTAGACCATGTAAAATTTGGTGGAAGGAGATTAGGCAATCTACACATTGGGATTCAATAAAAAGGGTTGTTTGGCACATGAGTTTGGAAACTTGAATTTTTTTTTTCTTAGTAACATATTATATGATATATGGAACATTAATGTATTGGGTGAAAGAGTTGAAACCTTTTGTCAAAGCTAAAGTTATCATGTTTGTAAAAGCACCGCTAAAACCTAAAAAAGTCATTGAGGTGGTGTTATATGAGTTTGTTCATGGGTTTAATGCAAACATTATTGTCAATAGATTTAATGTTGGAATTTTTATAATGCGTAAATATGTTGATATTGTTGTTGATGCTTTAATTTTTAAAAACAAATTATTGAATCAATATATTTTTATACCTCATGATTTGTGCTTCCGTAGGATCATGGATGAATGTTTTGATGCATGTGGCATACCTAATGTTTGTGGCACCATTGATGGATTGCATAATCCACATTCCCAATAATTGAATAAATGAATTATATTTCAATATATGTAAATTATTATTGTTAAGTGCAAAAGTTACCATTCCATTGTATTGCAAATAATTTGTGACATGTACAAATTATTTTCAAACTAATGTTGTTCAGTTCTTAATGGAACAACAAACGGGGAACGTATCCCATTTATCATCAATTTCAAACATGGTCAATTTTAAGAAAATCTATTGTGGTGGTTGAAGCTTTGTAAATTTTCTTTATACTTCTAATTAATAAATATTGAAAATGTGACCACAACAGCAGTATATATTATATATACCACATATGTTTTCCATTGACATGGATGAAAATGCATACTTCATCTCACACAATGTGTCATGAGCCAAGCAAGGCTTACTTCCAAAGGAAAAACCATATTCTGTTGTAGTGATAGGGTACATTCTAGTGTTAGGTGGGTGCAATTTTCTATACCCGTGACCCAACCCTGGTCTCAAGTGGGTTAAATGTTAAAAGGTTCAAAAGTGGAAAAGTCCATGCAAACTTCTTTAAACCTCAGTCACCCATAAACATGTCTAAAAGGATTCTGGGAATGCATAGTAGTATATACGGAACAAAAGCAATTTGGAAGAAACTAAAGGACAACACATTTCAATCTTGCACTAGTTGTTGTAACCAATGGTTTTGTCCCCAATTTTCTGAAGTAGGAGTAGGCGACAAGCATCCCAAGGTAGATTTAATATTTATTAATGGCCATTTTGAAAAATTGTTCAAAAGTATTTTCCAAACACTAGCCACGTGATGACAAACTTTTGAGGACAATTGAAAAGTGGTTACAAAGTTTTTTGAGGGCAATTGAAAAGTGATGATATTTTCTCAAATTAAAAAGAATTTTATTGTTTTTTTTAGTGATGTTTTTTGCAAAAGAACTAGGCATTTACAACATGATATTTCAATTTAAATTTTTTTTTCTTGTTGCTCCAATTTGAAACTTGCCACATAAAAAACCATTGATTACAACTTACAATTTTGAATGAAAGGCAAAGTATGCACAAGACAAATTTGACAACACTTTAAAGCACGGAACAAATAGAGGCCAAAGATGAAAGTCAATCTTTCAATGCCTACCACCCATCAAATAGTTAATAGAACCTCAAAACATTCGCAACCATTATTGACCTATGGAAGCACTTTGGGGGGGAAAAAGTAGCTGAGGCTTGAATGACTTCATATGCTTTACAATTTCAAAATTGGAAGGAAGCTTGCATGAGGTGCAAGATCAAAAGGCAAACCATATGAAGCCCTAAAGTGCGGTAGTAAGTGTAAAATTTATAAACCCCCACATGTGAATAATTCAATCAAGTAAGGCAGTTTCTACAAATTTCACATCCTTATTTAGTAAACCTATAATAACATAAGATTTAACATGTTAAAAATATTCTTCACTTACAATTTTTAAAAATAAAAATGGACAAAAAAGTTCATTGAGAAAATAAATGGAGGAAAAGACAAGAATGACATATGTATAAGGTAGAAGATCCCCCATGTATAGTGCACTATTCAAACCCTAAACCCCAAATTGGAATTCCCTATTATTGGGGGGAAACCCTAGAGATTTTGCACCATCAAATAAAAAGCCCTTGGCCCACAAGAGTTTTGGTTTTGAGGGTCTTTTAGTCTAGGGGGCTAAGTATACAATGTTGTTGAACTTGGAAACTTCTAACCACACCATTGGGTCAATTTTCAACCACTTCACAATTAATCGGTCACCCTTTCTCTCGGGGATTGACCCAAATGCCAATAAGTTTTTGGGTGACAATTTGTGACCCTTTTGACCTCTATTGTAGCTAGTTGAGCTATAATATATAAATATTGAGGATACTTTATTAGGTAATATATTAAATGACAAATTTGAAAATAAATATAGATGGGAGGGGGAGTTGGCCAAAGTGTATGGTAAGTTTTTGTAACAACTTGTAGTGTGATTCGTTGCCCTTGCATACCTACCATGGCAAGGATATAATTTGTGTTTAGATTCATTATAAAGTATAGTAGCTTAAGGGATTTTTATAGGCCACTAGGTAATAATAATAATAATAGGTCTATTTCTATATGAGGATTTTTGAAAGATGATATTTTTGGCTTGTGTTGAAATTTGAGATTAGTTATAGAGTTATAATAATATCTTGAAGGATTTTGGTTTCTTTTAGAGGATTTTTTGAAGATTATATTTTTGCATGGCGAAATATTTGAGTTTTCATAATTCTTTTTTTTGCCTTAAGATACATTTTAATGTAAACGACGAGGTCACAATGTGACACACCCCTTGTTATATATATATATATATATACACACACACACACACACACACACACATATAAGACTCTAGATGCCTTGTAATGTATAATTATGGTGAGCTCATTTTATTTTATTTATTCATATGTACACATGGAACGTATATTTGGTAAAATTAGGGTAACCTATAATAAATATTTATGTATTTAAGAGAAAGGGTAATATAGTAGTGGGTATCTAGACCAGGCCAAACCTAGTATATTTGTCTTCATTTTCCATAATACCCTAAATATGTAGCTCAGACCCAACTTTCTTCGGTAGGTAGTGAGTAAAATGTTCTACACCTTTACCCCAATGTGTAAAACATGTTCAAAAATTTCCTTCATGTTGGAAATTTCGTTTAAATGGCGAGCCAAGGGCGTAAACCATTATAAAAGCGCACTAGAATTTTGGTAGTGGCTACTACTAGAATTTCACACCGTGGTATATTCTCAACATTTGATGCACTAAAAGGGCAACGCCATCGTCCATCAGCTGCTGTCGGCACCCGCACTTTCTCTCAATTTCTTAATGTTTCTTGAAAAAAATGTGTGTCATGTGCTCCTCTAGTGTTTTTGATACTTTGTCAATTTCTCATGCCTTAGACGACACAACACGCAATTGGGGTGAAGGTCGGGGGAAGGAGGCGGGGGGCGGCTTTGGGGGGCTTTGATAATCAATACTTTGTAATGGTAAAAAAGTTAAGTCAAATATATTGTGAGGAGGTACTCAAAAGGAACCAAAAGCATATTCCCCACTTGTGTGCACAAACTAATTAACTAAAGAAAGAAAGAAAGAAAGAAAGAAAAAGAAAAAGAAAAGTGACGGAAAAAGATAAAAAAATTGAAGAGGAAAGAATGAAGAGAATCCCAGGAAAGAAAGAAACAAAGAAAGAAAGAAATATGGGTAAAGAGTCGGAAGAGGGTAAAGAATGAAGAGGATCCCAGAAAGAAGGAATAAGAAACAATGAATTTGGAGAACAAGTTTGAAGAGAGAAAGAACTAAAGGAACCCTTGTTGAGTGGGTATTTAAAAAAAATTAAATAACCTTCACTGCCGGTTCTTTGAAATTTTTTAGTATAGGCTAGCTAACACCCAGAGCTGAGGCGGGCCCTTATTCCACTAATTGCCATGGCCTATGGATGTTTTTACAAGGTATAGAAATTGACATTAAGAAAATAAAAAATCTTGTGATACCCGACAGATATCTAAAGGGTACTGATGAAGTATCACAGCATATTTTGTGATGCAGGTCGTTTGCGGAAAATGGAATGTGTGCAAGTGCGGGCATTTCATTTTTCTCAAATGCCCTTCTTCTGCTCGTGAAGTCTTCCTCCCAAATAAACTATGAAAGCAAAGAACCTCCCGTTCCGTTGTGCGTCGAAAGACCTCAAAGAATTGGCAGAGAACCGGAAGTTTTAGACATGGTTATTTGACCGGTTCTAAGATTTTTTGAGGAACTACAAGTTATATATATATAGAAATCAATTCTTACATAGCATATATTACATAGCAAAACCGGTTCTTTAACTTTTGAGAACCACGGTTATATATCTATCCGAACTGGTACTTTGAAATTCGGAGAACCGCGAGACACTTGGGGTCATTTCTAGTAACCGCCCAACGCCGGGAGAAACAAGGGGAATCCGCTAGAAAGAAGGAAAGGAGAGAAAATTTTAAGAGGAAAGACAAAAAGGACATCAATCCCAGAAAGGAGAAAAAGAAAGAAGGGAGTGGGGAAAGAAAAAGTTTGAATAGGGAAGAAAGAAAGAAAGACAGAGAAGAAAGCAGGGAATCCCGGAAAGAATGGAATCCCACAAAGAAAGGGAAGAATGAGGAAGAAATGAGCGAAATCCCCGCGAGCGAGCGAGCTCTGGAGTTGTCCTCGGAGAAGAGGAGGAGGAGGAGGAGGAGGGGAGAAATAATTTTGCAGCAGATAGATTTGCTTCTCAGGATTGTGAGAAGATTTTCAAAACAGTCTTGCGAAATAACCTCAAAAAATATTGCTGAGAAATCTGAGAATTTGGTGTCGGGTTTGGGGACGAGCCGGAGATTCAAGTATGGCGGCAACTGTAGTTGCTTCCCCAGGAGCTTCAGGAAGTACAATTCTGAGACCGGCTTGTTCTCAGCCGAAGTTGGAGAACTCCTTCTTCGGGTGCTGCTGGTCACGGAATCGAGTTCCGCTTCTGCACCACCCACTGGATTTCAAGGGCGCAAAACGGATCCTCCTCACGGCTGCTGCTGCTCCTTCTTCTTCTTCTTCTTCTTCAATGGAGCGAGATTCTGCTGCAGCGGATTTTTTCCAGACACCAGCGCAGAGTTGGAGAAGCCAAAGCATCAAGAGGTTTGAGCACTTGAGGAGACTGGAGCTTGACAATAATACGGAGAAAGAGATTGCTGTTTTGAACAATTTGATGTCTGTTGGATCTGAGCAACAAAATCACAATGGTGGGTACGTAACTAGCCTGCAACCCCGAAGTAGTCTAGTTCAACTGATTTTTTTTCTTGTTTCTTTTCCTGATCTCGCTCATGAAACACAGATAATTCGCCGCAGGTACCAAAACAATCTGTTCGGTATCTGAGAGCAGCTTTCCGTGTAGGGTAATGCCCCAAGAAGGCTGGGGCGTTCCCGAGGGCTTTACATGTGTGTGGATTCATTCATCGAATGTTGTTGTTTCAAAAATTACTTTTCACCCACAAATTTGTTTTTTTGCAAGCAGGAACAATTTTGCGAACAAGGCCAAAGAGAATCATCCTAGTTCGTCATGGCCAGAGTGAAGGCAACATTGATGAGAGCGCATACACGAGAATCCCCGACTCTAAGATTGCACTCACGGAAGTTGGATGGAAGCAAGCAGTGCAATGCGGCAAGAAAATTCGCCACGTGATCGAGAGTGATCACGAAGAGAACTGGCAAGTCTACTTCTATGTATCGCCTTACAGACGCACATTGCAGACGCTGCGCGGCATCGGCATGGCGTTCGAGCGCCACAGAATCGCAGGTGTGCGAGAGGAGCCTCGTCTGCGCGAACAAGACTTCGGTGGGTACCTACCCTAGCCCCAAGGACCATAGGCAGACAGGTAGGAAAGGACCATAGGTAGGTAGGTAGGAAATGGTAGCTAGGTAGACTGCTGTTGGTAGGTAGGAGGTAGCGCTAGAGTGCCAGAAGATAGGTAGCAAATGATAGAGTTAAAAGAGTGTTGTAGCTCGGTAGGAACTGAGAGTGCCATAGGTAGGTAGGAAATAGTAGTAGAGTGCCATTAGTAGGTAGGAAAATGCCAGAATTGAGAATGCCACAGGTAGGTAGGAAATGACAAAACTGCTATAGGTAGGAAATCATTAGAACCGAGAGTGGCGTTGGTAGGTAGGAAAAGGCGGAATTAGTAGCCACTGCTGATTCTACCATTTGAGACACCTAGAATCCTGCAGAATAATGGATATTATGTGGGTTTTTCCATATAAAATGTGCAGGAAATTTCCAGAATAGAGAGAGAATGCAATTGGAGAAGGCAGCTCGTATTCGTTACGGTCGTTTCTTCTACCGTTTTCCGAATGGGGAATCAGCTGCAGATGTTTACGATCGCATAACAGGCAAGTTCATTTCTGTTTCACATTCCTTTGAGAAGCTTGTTTCCGGAAAAGCTTGTTTCCTTTTGGTAAGTTTGTGATTTTCATTGCAGGATTTAGGGAAACGCTTCGATCGGACATAGATGTGGGCCGCTTCCAACGGCCGGAGGCAAGCTCCAAGAACATGAATCTTGTTATTGTGTCCCACGGGCTTACGCTTCGTGTATTTCTGATGCGGTGGTATAAGTGGACGGTCGAGCAATTTGAAGGCCTTTGGAATTTTGGCAACACGGGCATGCTTGTCATGGAGCTCGGCCCTGGTGGAAGGTGCGTCCCCATGTACCCATCCCTCATTTGTTTTTTTTAAAAAAATTTATAAAATTTATTTTTCCCCCAATGGATTTATGCTTTTAATAAGTTCTATGGAAACTAGTGTTCTAAATTATTAAAAATTATTTTCATAATTTATATATCATTTATTTGAAATTTGCAATTAAAAAAAATGCGCATTTTGGATGCAGATATAGTTTGGCGGTGCATCAAACGGCCGATGAACTTCGGGCTTTCGGCATGACTGATAAAATGATTGCCGACCAAGAATGGTATTCGTGTTTTTTCTTTCAATTTTTGAAATTCCACAGAAGTGGCAATTAATTTTTTTAAAATAAAAAACACATATTTTACATTGAATTTTTAGAAATGGCCCCAAATTTTTTTCTCAAAATAAAATTTAAAAAATAATGAAAATTCGCCCCCCAAAAAAATCACTAAATAATATAGACACTTTGTCTTTTGTGGTTTCTTCCTTGTTGATTAGGAGTCATCCCAAACACTAAATTAATATTGAAATCAATATACAATAAATATTGAAACCCCCTTTGGTAGTGTTTACATCCATTCTTCCGTCTTTGCATTAATTTACGAGAGCTGAATTTTATTTTTTTCTGTTGTTGTTTGGGTAAATTTTTATTTTCCAGGCAAAAGAACGCAAGACCAGGAGAGCTGAATGTAGACTGGGACACTTCAGGACCGTCATTTTTCACCCACTTTGAAGCCATGGAACGAGGCTACAACTTGGAAGCCGAGATTCCATCGGATGTAGCTCGAGTCGAAACAGAGCGCATCATCGCCCGAAGAATGGAGCCTCCAGTCACACAATCGAACTAACTTCAAATCAACTGACTCGACCCCAAGATTCTCATCATTCATTAGAATATCATCCATTTTTGTGCACAACTAATCAATCAAACCAGGTGTGAGCACGACCAAAATATACCCCCAAACATTCTAGTGTGAAATCGGTTCTAGTATAAATTGTAATGCAAAGCACCATTGCTGGATGCAAGTGAGTCCGACGGCCTAACAAAGAACTAGCTAATATTGTTGGTATGAATTCTAGTCCATTGCTCGGCGCAAGCCTTTGTCCCTTCAATTAATCTTCGGGCACAAAATCCATACCTCCTAAGGTTGGAGCGGGCAAGAGCAAAACTTTTGTATAGTCTATTTGATTGACCGGTCGGTTGATGTGTAACCATGAAAACCCTTGATAGGTAGAAATAGAGCAAAATTCAAAGCCTTGAAACCCTAAAACCATAACTCACCGCCTTCCTTCCGCACATAAGATGACAATCTCATATGTTTTGGAGAGGGGGGTGGGGGGTTTGATATAGAAGTGCTCTACCAGAGACCCGTCTGTAGTCAGAGTTTTGGGTACCCTCTTTGTATCCACAAGCATTTAAAATTGGAAATTATATCATAGAATGTTATTTTTCAACAGCTTTGTTGAATGAATTTTTATGAAACCCTAAAGCATTTTGCAGATTCCTCTCTTCCAAATTCAAAGATTAATTCATTTGGTTTTCATTTTTTACAATTTTTGGAATTTTAATTGAATTTTACTATTGATTTTTCATTTTCATTTCCATTAATTAAAAAACATGATATTCAATCTTCAACTATTGAAAGCATTACATAAATTTGTGTATAAATTGCAACAGAGAAATTCATGTTCAATCCTATCAATCTCAAACAAAAGATCCGGAACATGATTTTACCCTTTTATTCAATGTGTTGGTGTTGTTTGAGAAAACAAGGGTTGTGTGTCACACTGTGGCCTTGCCATTTACATTAAAAAGTATCTTAAGGCAAAAGAAGAATTATGGAAACTCAAATATTTCACCATGCAAAAATATAATCTTCAAAAATTCCTCTAAAAGAAACAAAAATTCTTTAAGGTATTAGAACTCTATCACTAATCTCAAGTTTCAACACAAGCCAAAATATCATCTTTCAAAAATCCTTGTATAAAAATAGATCTATATTACCTAGGGGCCAAAATCCCTTGAGCTACTATACTCTATAATGAATCTAAACACAATATCCTTTGCCTTGGTAGGCAAGGCCAACAAAATCGTTGAATTTCCATATGTGAAGGTTGAAAGGTGATCATATGAAAAGAAAATATGAAAAAGGTTCCAATGTGGAATTGTCAAGTTGAAGACCATACAAAAGATTATGCCAAAAAAAACCCCCTAAGTGGCCTTTTATCAAAGTCCTGGAAAAAGGCCTCATCAAAAGCCCCACCCCCCTGGACCCCAAAAGAGTGGGCTTCAAACAAAGCCCCAAAAATGGCTTCATAAAATTTTTAAATGCCCCCCAATTTGGGTTTAAGTAAACTCCCAAAAATGGCTTTATTGAAAATCCCCCAAAAGAGGCTTAAAAAAACTCCCCAAAAGTAGCTTCATCAAAAAGCCCCCAAAAGTGGCTTTGTCCCAAAAATGGCTTTATACAATTTCTAAATGCCCACAATTGGGCTTAAACAATTCTAGATATAGATTATAGCAGTAGTATAATAACTAGCCTGTCATTCTGAGCAGACCTGTCAGATTCCATGCGACATGATTCCTGCCGGAATTGAAACCCGTCATTCTGTGCGGAACAGTCGTCTTCTCCCCCTCGCTCCCTGTCTGTCTGTCGGAGCTCTTCCTGTGCACTGTGCACCGGAAGATTTTCTCGTGTGTTTCGTGTGGCGCAATTTTCTCCCACAGTCATTTTTCTTAATACTGTTTTCTCCCGCTGCAGAGAAGCTCCCTTACGCCGACTTCATCGCTCCAAATCGCAGCGTTTTTTTTTTCACGTAATTCCTCAAAGAAATGACCACAGGGGGCTTCAATTTCTCAGGTCTTCTTTCCCCTGCTCCTTGTGATGTTTTCCGCCAGTTCTTGCAGATCACGGAAATTCGTTCTTGTAAGTGTGCGTTTTTTCTTCATCTTCTCTCCCCCGAAGTTCTCGCTCTGACCAAGCCAATTCTGTCACCAAGAGGATAAAGCTTGAGAAAGATTTGACACTCCAAAACCAAGAGGAAGGAAGACGAGAAAAGGAGGGGAGACGCGCTTTAAGGTAAAGTTTCTTCGTCTTCCTATATATGTTAGGCATTTGTTTTCAGACAATACAATTTTGTGTTGCATTTTGTGACAAGTTTTCACAGAAAGGAGAGTTTCAGGCAGAAGCAGAAGAAGAGCATTCTGTTCAGAAATGAGATTTTGGTGGCCAATTGGTGTGTTCTTCTTACCCGCCAGTAGTATTCAGAAACAATAATGCATGAGAAAATATGGTCTTCATTCTGTCAATCCTGAAGGCACTAGATTCGATCTTTGTACACAGCGACGTTTACCCGACCTTAGCATTTTCTACCACTACAGATCTGTTATGAGTGTGAGGATTGGAAAACAGATTGGAAATCTATCCTAAACCCTGCAAATGGCAGAACCTCCATGATACAAAGGTGGTAGGCTTTTCTGCAGATCGATGAAGGGAAGGACTTCAGATGTGGTTACAGCAAAGACAAGAAAAACAGCAGATCAGAATGAGCACTTTGATACACTTCCGCTTTTGAGTCCTCCTGAGATTTTGCATGTGGAGGAGGAGCAAGGGAGATGCTTTGATGATGAAGGAAATCATGATGAGCTTGAAGAAGGATCAGGGGCTGCCTGTTGCCGGATTTGCCTGGAATCTGAATCCCTAACTCCAGGTGTGCCTGCAGTTTAAAATCTTCCTGAAACCAGATTTTTCACCAGCTTGAATATATGAAAAGAAAAGACCTGGTCTTTTTTTTTCTCTCTGCCCCTTTCTTTGGATTAGTGAGAGAGATTGTTCTTGCTTGTTGGCCTCTATGGTTCAAGGGCTTTCTTTTTTTTAAGGGTCTGGAGCTAATTTGGAATCTTTAGTGGTGTGGCAGGGGATGAATTGATAGCACCATGCATGTGCAAAGGTACTCATCAATTTGTGCATCGTGATTGCCTTGACCATTGGCGCTCTGTGAAGGTAAATTATATTGATGCATGACTCTACCTGTTTCTGACGTCTTCTTCCCTCATTTTTTTGTTTTGTGGCCACTGTCAAGCCATTAGTCCGCTGGCAGGCTTTCATTTAGTTTTGAGTTCAGACATCTGTAGGTGCCAGTGCATGCTTGGTGCTTCTTCTTTGCAGTAAACCCAGGTGCGTGTAGGTAACCAGGAAAATGAACAATTTGGTTAGGGGATGATCAGGTGAATAGGTAGGTATTTTATGTATGTAGTACTTCGCAGATTTTTTCACCTGTCTGCACATTACTTGCCATGGCTGAGTGCATTATGCATGCACATTTCTGGTACTCTCAACTCTCTCTGTGTAAACTTTCATGCATATTTGGTAACTAGTCTCATACATCTTTTGCTTGTTGGCTGCCATTTGGATTTAGGCTTGTCCTTTTGTATATTAACAATGTGGTTGTCCTGGTTTAGTGGACAATAGGTGGTATGAAAGGGTGACAACTGTCATTATGTCAAGCAAAGTTTATGAACCTTCTTCATTAATCCCCTATCTGTGGTGACAGAAATCTGTTAAAACATTTGGGAGGTTGGCTGATTTTTTTATGCAGGAGGGTTTTGCATTTTCGCACTGCACTACATGTAAAGCACAATTTCATCTGCGACCAGAACTTCCTGAAGATTACTCTTGGAGGCAACTCAAGTTCAAATTTTTTGTGACACGGGACATTTTTCTTGTATTTCTTGTTCTCCAAACAGTACGTAAAAGCCACTCATACATATCTTGGTTTGCATTGCCATGGCAAGTGCCATCAATACCTACTATCAATTTCAGTAGCTGATGTCCAAAATCAGCACACTTTTTCATCTAGGCTTATGTGCTATTGCAAATAATTCTCTGTTAAAGTGCTCAATACTTGCTAGACTTTACCCACAATGTACTCTTCGCAGTTATGTTGGAGTTACTGGGTCACAAGTCATCTGAAGTATGGGAACCAAATAATGTCAGAGTGTTTTGGGAAAAATTTGGCAACCCAATTTAGTCCCTTCAGCCATGGATTCATTTTCTCCCTCCACATCTATCCTGGTTTTGGGTTTATTTTCACGAGTGTCCAGGTTTGAGGATTACCTTGTAGTTGTGTCTCCTGATTCTGCTATAGAATGCACATTCTTTTGACACTTTGTATCAAGATCAGTAAGATAATGTAGTTTTGCTTGTGCAGGCAATATCAGTTTTAGGGGGGATTGCATACCTTCTCTTTAATGAGTGGCTCAGAGATCTGTTCAATGGTACCTGGAGTGAAATTATCAAAAAGCATCCTATTCCTTTCTACTACTGTGTTGGTATGTACTCAGACCCTGCAGCCTAGAGTGCACACTAGGTCCAATGTAATAGCAATTGTATATGTGCAACCACTACAATGCTGGGAAGGAAGACCATCATATCATAGATTACAACATGAAGTGGGTTGCACACAGAAGGTGTATCTTTCTACTGTTGATCTACAAAAAATTCACTGAGTGTGTAGCAGATGTGCAAATCAGAGAGGTGACTGTTGCACAGGGTAACTGGTGTCTCCCGCCAGTTCAGAGATCTTACTCAAAGAAAACACCCAGAAGAAGAAGACTTAATATGGATATCCTTCAATTTTCCAAAAACCTTTAGCACATGTTCAAGGAATCCAAAAGCTGGTTATCGTCACAAGGATGGAATGTGATGTCATGCACAAGATGGAGAGAGGACTAACCTCTATGGTATGTCTTTTGCAGGTGTGTTTGCGTTCTTTGTGGTAATGGGTGTAGCTGGGATATTCATTCATTGTTGTTCAACAGGACGTCATGGTCGATGTGCTGATGGGTGTGGAGGAAGCTTCCCATGTTATGGATTGGATTGCTTTCCTGCATCCATGGAAGCTTTTGGTGTATTCCTGATTATGTTTGTCATCATTTTTGCTATTTTGGGGTTCTTCTATTGTCTGCTAGCTGCGACAATGGCAATCCAGCGAATCTGGCAGAACCATTACCACATTCTCACAAAGCACATCCTCACCAAGGTTTGTAAGAAACACTTGAATTTGGTAATCATTGCACATCCTCACAAAGGTTTGTATAAGAGACACTTGATTTTGGTAATCATTCATCAGATTTTCTGTGATCTGGCGGTTGGGGTTCATGCCCACCTTACTTGCCATTGTAGTGTCTCTCCCTAGTGCATGTTACTAGGCTATTCCAGTTCATTGTGGAAGTCCTAGGTGCAAACCTGCATCTAACATGCATCTGCTCTCATTATGTGTCCAGTGATAAAAGCAATGACCACACTTGAGCATTAAAGGAGTGATCACATCTTGAGCAATAGCAGAATGGCAAGGGTAAGGTTACATTAAGTAAAGTTTGTCAAGACCTAATGCTATTTTGGTCTGTGTGCAGGAGTATATAGTGGAAGATTTGCATGGCAACTATGTCCCACCTACTCTAGCTGCAGAGCATGTAAACCGTCTCCGTTCTCTCAACCTATTGTGAAATCCTTTGTCCAGTTCATTTCTGGTTGCAGCTAGATGTCCAAATTCCCTTTTCTATCAACTAGTGAGCAGTTTCATCACCTATTGTGAATGCCATTTTCCAGTTCATTTTTGGTTCCAGCTAGAGATTTCCAAGCTGCCTTTTCTATCAAGTGCTCAGACATTCAAATGTACACAATTATTCAAAGGTAGTTGCATGTGGCAAGTCTTTTGCCATTTGTTGTTTGTAAGTATTATAATGTGAAAGTTAGGTTTCAAGAAAAACCTTACATGTTGCAAGTCTTTTGCCATATGTTATTTGTAAGTATTATAATATGAAAAATCAATTTTGAGAGAAACGTGCCATGTTTTGTTTTATATTCCTTCTGGAAAAATTAAGCCAAAAACTAGATCAATCATTTCTCTTCGTTGGAAAATAGAACATATGGTACCAAATGGGAACAGAAATTGAGCACCTAAAACAAAGGATTGTGTGTGAATATAGCATATATGTGGATGTCTTGAGTACACAACAAAGTTCAATACATTTGCCACCATCCACTAAGATTTGCAAAGGTATTGATATCAGGCATAATATATCATCCACTTTGAATAGCAATCTCCCTAAGTTACAACTGCCAAAGCTCTTGGAAAATTGAAAATGCACCACAGAGCACACCCCAAATCATCAGCAATTGCATGGCTTTGTAATATAATATGCATATTGTAGTCTTGAATTGAAGGCATTGTGCAAAAGCTCATTTTTGACATCTACTGACAACACCCCATTTCAGTCCCCCTTTATAAGTTCCCTAGATATCAACATTTTCCTCAGAAAATAGGAGAGTGAAAAACAGACATACAGCATAAAAGGCAGGTGGAGACAATTGTTCCAAGTCCAGTGTTCTATGAAAAACCCCAGCTTGCTATACACAAAAAGCTTCACCTAGGAGAGTGTGGTGATGCTGCCCATGTTTGGCATTTCCTTCAACACTGCCACACTTGCACCCTCCTTACATTTGGCTCCACCCTGCACATCCTCACCATCACACTCAATAACCTGATGATGGACTCCAGAATTGCAAACCAACAGAGGCACAAATGTAACAGCAACATGTACAGCAGCAAGCTCAACACAGGGGGTAAGGGGTGAAGTTTCACCGTGGTGAGGTTCTGGTTAGCCACCTCCATTCACTCTTTGGTTACCACCAAAATCCTGGAAGTGTATCTGCAAATCAGTTGCAGACAAACACAATTGCAACGTCCATCAATAGACTTTGACTTTTGCACAAAAGCTCTGTTCACACAAAAATTAAACAGGTCATCAAGCACCTTGGACATACAAAAGTTGCAAAACTCTTCCAAGATTTTATTTTGCAGGATCACAACAGTGTCATGAAGGATACCTGACTAATACAGAAAGGCTGCAGATAGCATCCAGTTCACCCTTAAGGCCCATCACTGGGCTTCCCTTCACCTTTAGGTGCTTTGGCAATAGCCATAGAAGTTGTTGTTCCATTTGTTGACTCAACCTCTCTATTGTTGTCCTTCAATGAGTGTTCACTGACAAGTCCATCTGTGGCAAGCCCTCCATTGCTACCGGCAGTGGTTGTCTTCTGTCTGTCTCCTGCTCCAACTGTAGCTGTATGTGATCCCCGAGAGTTGGTAGTTGATATTGCAGTGGCAAGTGCAATGGGCATAAGGCATAATCCCTTGCTTTGTAGATACTGCATGGCTGACCCCATGTCATCCTCCATCATCCGTGTCACTTGCCTTTCGGTCAATGCAATTCCATCTTGGACAGGAGTAGGTGTGCCCAAACTACGTGATATTGTTGCTGCTGCAGTATTTGAACCCTGTACAGTGCATGTAAAGACTTGAGTTCAGTAAACAACAGGTTGACATCAAACCCAGTATTTATTTGTACATAGTATCTCTAACCATACACAGTTCACACCATGTTGACTGAACCTCATTCTGAGGAGATGCTCAAATATACAACATAGAGAGATCCTTAGTCCAGCTATGAAGTTCATGATTCCACAAGCACATGGCCACATAATAGCAGTTGCACTCTTGACAGAAAGTAGTTAGTACCTCAGCAGGATGATCTGAAGCAGTTGAAGCTACAGCACCTGCACCTCCTAGCCGACTCATGCTGAGGATCTGCCCAACAAGGACAAAGATTAATCATGCCTCTTCACAGAACTCAGATACCAAAACACCAGTCACAGCTTCTCTGCAACACTTACTGGGCAAAGCATGTCATATGCAAACACAACTCCCAATCCATCAAACTAGTGTAAGATTGGTTCTCACAGGAGGGACAAAATAACATGCACTAATGATGGTAAGAGAGTTCTTCTGGCAAGCAGAGCCATGTTCACCTTCACTTGGAGTTGTAGAAACTTGACATAGTCAATGATTTCATCTAGCATTGAAGCTTTGTCTGTCTGCATTACAAGACAGACACATTGGAAATGTTCAGCTACAAAGATCTTTGATCTTGATCAAGCATAAGAATCATCACTGATTTAAAACATATGAGTTTGAGATGCTCAGAGTCTAGCTGAACATCATGCTGACACACAATGGAGTGACCTCCAACTGGAGATGTACAAGCAAGTCGTACAGTACCTTGTTGGAGTTTGGCACAAGCTCTTGCAAGGCTTTCATGCGCTCTGCAATACGCTCTCTCCGAAGCTGCAATCATGAATCACAATTGATGAGAACTCGAGGCTGTCTGTAGGAGATCAGCATCAACAAGAGGACACATGTACTACTGCAAAAGCCAGCTTTGTTTGAAACCCAATTGAAGCACCAGAATAAACCAGACTGCAATGGTAAGCACACAAAATGGTTGGTTACCCGCTCTGCAATGCTATGTGGATCAGTGGCTTGACCACGCCGTGCTCGGACACGGGGTCTGACACCAACCGTTGGCAGTCCCTGTTGTGACGATCCTGGAAATCCTTGACCTGAGGGAGCTGACGTAGGTCCACTTCCCTGCCACAAAGAAGCACCACAACATTTCTTAGCTTCCCACCATAAATTACATGAAAATCTGCACAGAATAGCATTGAGGCAGTTTTGACCAACCAGGATTGCAAAGCTGGTTCATGAAATTCTGCAGGTCTTACAGTGATCCCAGAATGATTCTCATGCAAAAGTCCTTCTTCATCCTCTCTGAATCTTTTCCCCAGCATTTGTGCATTGTGAGGGTTGAATTCTCCTCGGCCCAGGATATTCTCCACCTTGGCCTGTGCAAGGGACATGGACAGGGGAGGAGGCACAGCCCCTACATACGGTGATTGTTGTTGTTGTTGCCAGGTGAGAGCTGTGGGAGGAGGGGGAGAATGGTCACCTCGCCCTAGTTGCCCACCTGAGTCCTCACTACCACTGCTCCCCACTGAGGCAGATCCAGTGAGTGAACCTCCCTGCTGCTGCTGCAGCCCTGCTGCATTACTCATCTGCAAACCTGTACTGCTGCCAGATCCAGGCTCTTGTGCTGCCACAGAAACTCCCTCCATGCCACAGACCTCACTCCGCATTTCCTTACCTGCTGGAAATCCCACCACCATGCTCTCTTAGGGTCAGGAAAAAAAATTTGCTGAGCTTGTTGTGCATGCTGCTGTTCTTGATCATAGCTTCCTTCCTTCCTTCCTTCCTTGCAGCCAACATAGTGAGAGCAGCCATGGCCAGTTTTTCAAGCATAATTGCAAACATCCATGGCAAGCTCCCTGGTCTACTTTCTTCCTCTACACTGTGAAACTCAGTGAGCCAATTGTCCAGCATCTGCAGCCTGAAGACATGGAACAACCCTGGAAGAACAAGGTCACAGAGCTTCTTCCGCGAGAAGCAGGAAACAGAATCACAAGAATTCTGGAGCTTTCAAACTCCTTACCTTGCTGCTGCTGCTGGCTGGACAGCTGAGATGCTTGACTGGAGACCAGCTGAGCTTGGTCGACGCCACTCAGAGCTCCGCTGCCGTTGTTGTTGTTGCTCAAGAGCCGTGGCTGTTGTTGGATCAGTGGCATGCTGAACATCTTCTGCTGCTGTTGCGCCGCTGCCGCCATACTACTACTACCGCCGATGTTGCTGTTGTGGTTGATGTTACTGGCGGCCTCCACACCCGCCATCGCCGCGCCCGTTCCCGCCCTCTCCATCACCATGGCTCCCTGCCCGGCATTGTAGTCCCAGGGCATAGCAAACATATCCTCAAGAAACTCGTCCATCACTGGGGTTTGCTGCGCCTCGAAATGCAAACTCCTCTGCTGCTGTTGCTGCTGCTGCTGCGGCGCAATGCTCGTCGTCGACGACTGACCACCTAACCCCACTCCACCCCGACCCGTCCCCATAATAAAAACGATCACTCCTCCCGAACCCCCACCCGACACTCCACAAGCCCACCTCTTCCCCCACTACAACAGAAACTCCCGACTTACTAGGGAAGTACTCTCGTCTCTCGTCTCGTCTCTTCTCTCTGTCTCCGTCTCGTCTCTATTTTTTTTTCCTCGTCTTTTGTCCGTTCCAGGCCGGGCGACAACTGCAATTCGCGTTGCAAAAAGCTCCGACACAAGGCTGCTGGGACCAGCCAGCGACGTTGTGCGGAGCACAAATCACGAGTGCTATTTGGCTCTGTCCGGAAGTGCGCACTCCACCAGGAGGAGGGAAGAGGAGCTGTAGCAGGTGGCGTGCACCTAATGTCCTGCTTGCTTGTGCCTTGTGCAGCAGCCCCCGGCGGCAGGGCGGGACCGACCGCCTACCCGCGGAGAGCGACGAGAGGAGCCGAGACGAGACGAAACGAGACGAGAGCAGAGCAGAGCAGGAGCCGGTGGTGGGACCCAGGGACACTCTCTCGCGCGCGCTGATCGCGCGCCCGTCGCCCACGTTCGCGACGTGGACGACGGCTCTGGCATAATTTGAGACTCTGAACCGGTTCGTGAATTCGGGCCCTCTTTAATTTGGTCCACTTTGGGTTTTCTTTTTTTTAATAATAATATGTTTTCTTTTTCTCACCAAAAAAAAGCTGCATAATTAATTTAATTAAATAATTCGCGAAATATGGAGCCTACCTATTCAGGTCCCACGGGGGTTTTTTTTTTTCCTTGTCCGAGTTTTCGCCAAAATGAGAAATATGTATGAATTTAAATAGAATATTCTGTTGTAGTATTCCCATTTTTACAGGAAAAACGGCCAAATTTCAAGAATTTTTGTTTTTGGGTTTTTTACAAAAAAAACTTTTGGTCACATTTTTACTCCTCTTCTTTTAGTTTGGTAAGCAGTTTTTTTTTTTCACTGTTTCTGCAGTTTCTAAAAACCTGTCGCCATTTAATGCTAGATAGGGCTCTTGGGACTCTAGCCCAATGATGCAACATCTGAAATTTGAAAAAAAAATAAAAAATCATGCACAAAGGTTTGGTTTGGTTTGGTTCTTTTTCTTTTTCTTTTTCTTTTTTCTTTTTTTTTCATATTGGTGATGTAGCTGAACTGGCGATTAGCCATATTACAGTTTAGCCAAATTTTGATTACACACAGGATATGAAAGAGACTTTTTTTAAAGAATCTCTAAAAATTTTGGCTACATGATAGAACCCACTAGAGAAATATGACGATATTTTTTTTAAAAGATAGAAAATTTGGCAACTAGAAAACCAAAAAGAGCACATACTATTATTTAGCCATCTTGCAATAAGTTTTAGCCAATTCGCTACATTTAGCCAGAATATAGACTGCGTGTATTTTCTTTTTCAAAACGGCTGAGTTAATCCACGCTCACAGGCCACCTTTTTGGTGTTTCCACCTGCCAGGCTTTAACCTTTTTGCCACCCTTTTTTGTTCTTAGTATTTTGTTAGTTGGACTGGGAAAAGTAGGCTAATGTGTTTTTTTGGGCGAAATTTCACACAAATATATGTGTGTGTGTTTATATATATATTCCTTTTTGGCGAAACGTTTCGCCAAATTTTTAAAACAATGTTTTTGAATTTTTTGTCCACATTTCCACTCAGATTTTTTGTCTCATAGCAATTTTTAGCAGTTCTTTTATTGCTTAGACGTGTTCTAACAACTTGTGATCATTTATTGCTAAATCTCTCTTGGGATGCTCGCTCAGATGCAACATAAAAAAATTGAAAAAAATAAGGAAGATAAAACACTTATATATATGCAAAGAACTTTTGTGAAAAAATTGACCCTAATTAACCAGATTTCTACAAAGAGATTCCAACAAGTAGCCCAAATATTAAAGAATTCTTAATATTTGTTTTACTCTCATAGCTAATCTATAGCCAAATTTGGCTAAATCTTCTTATGAATTATTGCCAGTGTGGCTGCATCACAGAATTGAAAAAAAAGCCGAAAAAACCTCGATTTAGACCTTATGATGGGTCCAATTTTATTTTTCACACTGCCCATTTGATTTTATGCACATGGTTTTTGCATTTCTCTTGAAGCACAATCCATCTTTTTGTAGGATTCATTAAACTTTTCCAACACTTGAGATTTTTCCCCAAAAAAATTCTGAAATTATGTTATTTTTGTACATCATTTTTTTCCCCGACAACTTTGGTCGCATTTTTTACCAAAAAAAGAATGGGGAAGCTTTTGGAAAAAATAAATTGGGTTTTAATTTTACTATTTTTGCTAATTTGTTGGAAAATTAGCCAATTTTTAATCATGAACATAAAAAATAAAAAGAAATTGCATGGGATTCATTAAACTTCAGCATGAATTCAAATTTTTTGACAAACAACTTAATTTACTCCCTAGTACCCTTCTTTACTTTGCTTGTTGTTCATGTTTGGGAACGGTACCTATTGTGAAATGAAGTGTGCACATCATTTCCCTTCAGAAGAGCAAATTAGTGCAAGGCCTTTGAACCCCATTCGAAGCAAATAGCCCGAAGGGTGAAAAGAATAAAAAGGGAAAGATATCATGCAACTAAGTACCTACTAATTTTGTTTTTGCTTTTTGGGCAACCCATCTTTAAAATGTAAGTAAAACATAGTTAGGAGCTGGGGTTTTTTTTTCCCCCAATTTTTGGGTTTCTAAAGTTCATGAATTTTTCAAAAAAAATTGCATTTTTTAAAATTTAAACCAAATTTTTAAATTCTTCCAATTTTTTAATTTTTTTTATTGTCATAGGTGCAAAAGTTCACCCTAAAAAACAATGATGCCTAAGAATGAACTGAAGACAACCAGTTGCAAGATGGCAAATGAGTCCCATGGGACGACGTCAAGTGTTTTGGCTCCGTTTCTTTTTTGTCAAATTTTCATCACATGGTGAAAAAAACCTCTTGTATGGTCACACCTCCCAATACTATTCCAATCAAAGTGGACTTAACTTCAAACTTCTTAAGCAACCTTTTTTAATTCATCATTTATTATTATTATTATTATTATAAAGGTAAAACTCATTTTAAATTCAATAACTTTTGCTCGATTTGACTTGAAAATTGTGAAAGGATAAACATGCACACTACCCCCCCCCCCCACACCCCCCCCCCAACCACAACACCACCCACACCACCACACAACCA